>Ga0182742_1000416_pt1 | contig 68657 bp, 58 predicted proteins | sample eDN5th37CBELigMG_FD_128880 | JGI IMG/M metagenome (GOLD analysis project Ga0182742, IMG submission 128880) | Enriched Miracle-Growth compost microbial communities from Emeryville, California, USA - eDNA 5th pass 37_C BE-Lig MG (version 2)... ...
CGCCTGAGACGTTCGTGTCAGGGCGTGCCCGCGGAAAGCGTACCCGGAATGGAAATCAATTTTCATTAGAACGTAAAAATAGCATTTTTCCTAGTGTGGAAAAATGCTATTTTGGCTTTTGTCTCATCCTCTTTTTTCCATTAAAAGAAATAATGTACTCTTGATATGCTTGGTAGCGGGCGCGGACAGATCGTATTTCAATAAGCTCAAAAAATGAACAGAATTTTCCAACGTGATATACTTTTACTATTAAACATGGGAGGATTATACAAATGGGGCGAGTTTTTAGTATAACCACAGCACTCTTACTATACAGTGCGGTTACTGCTTATTTAGGAATAAATCTAAAAAGTTGGCTTGAGGCAATTCACCTGTTTCACGGAACAATCCTTTACTGGGTTATTTTCTACTTAGTAGCATTTAGTTTTCTCATTGGCCGTATGCACCGTATTCTCCGTCCGATATCGATTATAGGGAACTATTGGATGTTCTTTTTTGAGTATGGACTCATATTATGTATCATCGCTAACCTCTTTATCACTTTTACACCCTATAAAAATATAGTTGTTGTTGGATGCATTGTGATAGGAATATTAGTTATTTTATTTACAAGGGGTACATACAATGCTTACTCGCCAGTTGTACGGCATTTAGAGCTTACTATTAATAAGCCTGGGGAAACAATGAGGCTTGTAATCGCTTCTGATTTTCATCTGGGTGTTCTTTCTAATAAGCGTCACCTTCAAAAATTTGTGGAGCTCTCAAACAATGCAAATCCACATGTAGTTTTGTTAGTAGGGGATATTGTTGATGATGATCCTGTTTGGTTTGTAGAAGAGGGTATGAATCAGGTGATGAAGCAGTTAAAATCAACATATGGTGTTTATGGAGTACTCGGAAATCATGAATATTACGGAGGGAAAATACCAGAGTTTGTAGAAGAAATGAGAAATTCGAACGTCCAAATTTTAATGGATGAAACCATTTTAGTTGGAAATCGTTTTTATTTAACAGGTCAGGAAGACGTTACGAACAAATATCGAAAAGAGATTCAAGACTTAAGGCCGGAAAATCTTGATACACTACCTTGGATTGTAATGAACCATACACCAAATGATTTACATAAACCTCAAAATGCAGGAGTAGATCTGCATTTATCGGGGCATACACATCTGGGGCAACTATGGCCGAACAATTTGATTACGAAACGGATATTCGAGTTAGATTATGGTCATCTACAAAAAGAGGACATGCATGCGCTCGTTTCATCAGGATTTGGTTTTTGGGGGCCACCTATGCGTATCGGAAGTCGTTCAGAATTATGGGTAGTGGATTTAACATTTAAAGTAGACTAAGCCATTTAAAACGCGAGACGTATGGACAACCCAAAGTGCTTCATGTATTGTAAACTAGGAATTTATTATTTATAAATCCGTTACGTCGACTTGCGTAATGAGTAGAACAAATGATGAGGAGATTAAAATTACTTATGGAATTTTTTGATTTAATTAAAGCGATTATCCTCGGTTTTGTTGAGGGGATGACGGAATTCGCGCCGGTTTCATCGACAGGACATATGATTATCGTGGATGATTTATGGCTGAATACGAAGGATTTTTTAGGGGAAGGGTCTGCAAATACTTTTAAAATTGTGATCCAGCTAGGTTCCATTCTAGCAGTCGTATTTGTAATGTGGAAACGAATTCTTAGCTTAGTAGGATTATATAAGATAGAGGGACAATCTTCCTCTCGTAAATTTAATTTAGGACATGTAATTGTGGGGATTATTCCTGCCGGCATTTTTGGTGTATTATTTGAAGATTTTATCGATGAAAATCTCTTCTCTACGAATACAGTAATTATCGGCTTAATTGTTGGTGCAATTTGGATGATTGTGGCTGACCGTGTAAGTGGACAAAGAAAAGCGACAATCACATCTTTAGATGATCTTTCATATGGTAAAGCATTTAAAGTAGGTTTAATTCAATGTTTATCATTATGGCCAGGATTCTCACGTTCTGGTGCTACGATTTCTGGTGGGGTAATGCTAGGGCTTGACCATAAGACTGCAGCGGATTTTACCTTCATCATGGCGGTGCCAATTATGGCTGGAGCTAGTGGTATTTCATTGATTAAAAACTGGAGCGACTTAGATCCAAGTCATACAGGATTTTATATCATAGGATTTATTAGTGCATTCGTATTCGCTTTGATTGCCATTAAATTCTTCTTAAAATTAATTTCAAAAGTTAAACTAGTACCATTTGCTGTTTATCGTATTGTACTTGCGATTGTTTTAATCGTATTTTTATATCTATAAGAAAAACGTCTCAAAAGCTGAACTCTTTTGAGACGTTTTATTTTTACAAAGTATGTTTAGTTCAGAGGGATGTAGAAAATATGAGAGTCTCGTTGTAATTAAAACTCTTATAAAAGGGAATTTACTTATTGAACAGATTAAATAACCCGCCAATTCCGCCTTCACCCATGTTTTGACCGCCTCCACCTTGGCTAGTAGGAGCAGCAGCAAATACACGGCTAGCTAGGCGGCTAAATGGTAGTGATTGAACCCAAACAGTTCCTGGTCCACGCAATGATGCAAGGAAAATCCCTTCACCACCAAATAAAGCGGTTTTTACGCCACTTACAGCTTCGATATTATAGTTAACATCTGAAGTCATCGCAACAAGACAGCCAGTATCCACTAAAATCTTTTGTCCAGCTTGTAGACCGATTCTTTTTATGGCGCCACTTGCATGAATGAAGGCCATGCCATCACCCTCAAGCTTCTGCATAATGAACCCTTCACCACCGAAGAAGCCGACTCCGATTTTGCGTTGGAATTCGATACCGACAGATACACCCTTTGCCGCAGCTAAAAAGGCATCTTTTTGACAGATGATTTTCCCTTTATAAACACTTAAATCCATAGGAATAATCTTACCAGGATATGGGGAAGCAAAGTAAACGCTTTTTTTCCCTTGTCCAACATTAGTGAAAGTTGTCATAAATAAACTTTCACCGGTAAGCATACGTTTTCCAGCGCCCATTAATCGATTCATGATGCCGCCACCACCGCTACTAGAACCGTCGCCAAAAATCGTCTCCATTTTAATGGCCTCATCCATCATCATCAAGCTACCTGCTTCTGCAACTGCCGTTTCGTTTGGGTCTAATTCTACTTCTACAAATTGCATATCATCGCCATACAATTTGTAATCTATTTCATGATTGTTCATTATTCATAACCTCCTAAAGTTATTAATAAATATATACCATCTAATCTTACGTTTTCCCTCTTTAAAAGATTCACTTATAATTTTCACTTTGAATTAATAATATGTAAAGAAGTTTTATGAAGGGAATTTCGATTAAAAAACGATATAAAGCATGATTCAAGTACAAATTGAGGAGGATGTTATGAAACTTCAAAACTATGTTAACGGAAAATGGCTACCTAATGATGAACTTCAAACAATTCCTGTGATAAATCCAGCAAATGGTGAACAGCTTGCAACCGTCCCACTTTCAACGAGTGATCAAGTGAATTTGGCGGTAGCTGCTGCTAAAGAGGCACAAAAATCTTGGGCGAAAATTCCAGCGCCAAAACGAGCAGATTATTTATATGAAATTGGCTATAAATTAAAAGAGAAAAAGGAACATCTTGCACAAATTTTAACCAAGGAAATGGGTAAGGTGATAGAAGAGGCTAGAGGAGAAGTGCAAGAAGGTATAGATATGGCATTCTATATGGCTGGGGAAGGAAGACGTCTATTTGGAGAAACAACTCCTTCTGAGCTTGCAGATAAATTTGCAATGAGTGTTCGGGCTCCAATAGGAGTAGTAGGGCTAATAACACCATGGAATTTTCCAATTGCTATTGCGACGTGGAAATCATTCCCTGCTATTGTGGCTGGAAACACGTTTGTGTGGAAACCAGCAACTGAAACGCCAATGATGGCTTATGAAATGGCTAAGATATTCGAGGAAGTAGGTCTGCCTAACGGGGTAGCGAATGTTGTCTTTGGGGCAGGTTCCACGGTAGGGACCGCATTAATCGAGCATCCAGATGTAAAAGTAATTTCCTTTACCGGATCAACTGAAACCGGAAGTAAAATTGCAGAACTAGGTGGAAGACACCTGAAAAAAGTATCCCTTGAAATGGGCGGTAAAAATGCAGTAATTGTCATGGATGATGCAAATTTACAACTAGCGGTAGAAGGCATTATATGGAGTGCTTTTGGGACAGCTGGGCAACGATGTACGGCTTGTAGTCGTGTGATTGTGCATAAAGATGTAAAATCCAAACTTGAACAAATGTTAGTAGAAGAGGTTAGTAAATTAACAATTGGAGATGGACTTGATCCAAAGGTGAAAATTGGGCCAGTTATTAACTCGGCTGCTTTAGAAAAGATAAATCACTACGTTCAAATTGGAAAGCAAGAAGGAGCACAAGTTTTAGTCGGCGGGAAATCCCTTACAGTACCGGAACTCGAAAAAGGCTACTACTTTGAACCAACAGTTTTCACTAACGTTGAAAATGATATGGTCATCGCACAAGAAGAAATCTTTGGTCCAGTGTTAAGTATTATTGAGGTGGAAAGTTTAGAGGAAGCGATTGAAGTAAATAACAGTGTGAAATTTGGCTTGTCGAGTTCTATCTTCTCACAGGATGTTAATAAAATATTTAAAGCCCAAAGAGATTTAGATACGGGTATTGTGTACGTTAACGCGGGAACAACTGGAGCGGAAATTCACTTGCCTTTTGGGGGAACAAAAGGGACAGGAAATGGTCACCGTGATTCAGGTCAAGCGGCCTTAGATGTTTATACAGAATGGAAAAGTATTTATGTAGACTATAGTGGGAAATTACAAAGGGCGCAAATTGACACAGAAAACTAAACAACGAAAAGGGGATGTGTGTAATGAAAGTTGTGGTTTTAGGCGCTGGCTTGATGGGGAAAGAGGTAGCACGGGATTTAAATTCAAGTGAAAAAGTAGAGAAAGTGTACTTAGCAGATATAGATACAACTGCTGCTCAAAAATTTGTAGATTCACTCCAATCTGAAAAAATTGAAGTCGTTGCGTTAAACGCCAAGAATGAAGAAGAATTACGAACAGTCATGTCTAAAGGGGATGTTTGCGTCAATGCATTATTCTATGAATTTAACAAAATAGTTGCCAAAACAGCAATAGAGATAGGGGTCCATTCTGTTGATTTAGGTGGGCATATTGGGGAAGTAACGGAGTATTTATTAACATTAAACGATAAAGCAAAGGCTAAAAATATCACGTTAATCCCTGATTTAGGTGTTGCACCGGGTATGATCAATATATTAGCAGGATATGGTGTTTCGAAATTAGATTCTGTTGAAACGATTAAATTATATGTCGGTGGTATTCCAACTAAGCCAGAACCTCCGTTAAACTATACACTTGTATTTTCGCTAGAGGGTGTATTTGATCATTATACAGAGCCTGCAAAAGTAATACAGGGCGGTAAGTTAACTGAGGTCCCATCCCTTTCAGGTGTTGAACCTATTTATTTTGACGGCTATGGTGTGCTTGAAGCCTTTTATACATCAGGTGGAACTTCAACTCTCATTAAGACTTTCCCACATGTGAAGACATTAGAGTATAAAACAATCCGATATAAAGGACATGCTGAACAGTTCAAACTACTAAGTGAGTTAGATTTCTTAAGTAAAGAAAATATAGTCGAAGTTGATGGTCAAAAAGTGTTAGTTCGGGATGTTGTACGAGAAGCTTTAAAGAAAAAGCTAGATCTAGGTGATAAGGAAGATGCAGTATTATTACGTGTAATCGTTTCTGGTGAAAAGTCTGGGGAGCAAGTAACCTACGAATATGAGTTGAATATTAAACGAGATGCACAAACAACGATGACAGCAATGGCTCGAGCAACAGCATGCACAATTGCAACGGTTGCCGTCATGGTTGGAAGTGATGTTATACAAGAACGTGGAGTTTTCCCACCTGAATTAGTTGTGCCGGGGAAAGAATATATTGAGCAGATGGCAAAACGTGGAGTTATGATAAAGGAAACTTCTCATCGTTCAACGATTGTAAAGTGGTAAAACTCCAATAATTATACCTGATGAACAGGAATTTGAATTTTAGTAACCATGCTTTTTAGAAGTTCTAAAAAGCATGGTTTTTTTATGTATATATATTGTATTAAAGCTACAAATGAAGAGATTTTCTTACTTGTAAGGTATTTATTAAAAATAAGTCACGGTACTTAAATATTTATTTTTTTCTTTTATATAAAACTATATGTAACTAAACCGCTTCTTTAAAGTCTAATCGATAAAGAATTAAATTTTAAAGGGGCGAGTTTAGTTGAAGCGAAGGATGCTAGCAGTTGGAATGTTACTTTTTTCCATAGTATTAATAGTAGGTGCTGCTTTATTCTTTTACGGGCAAAGCATTGAAATAAATAGTACAAAAACGGTGATGGTTAATCAACCTTACCAAGTGCATTTTTCTAAAGCTCTTGAGAAGAGCAGTATAGAAAATGAGGATATCTATGTGACTGATAACGATGGAAATAGGGTAAACGCAAGTATTGGACTCAATAAGGATCAACAATCTCTAGTAATTGAAGGCTTAAAAACTGGCCAATATCTCCTTCATGTTGAGGAGCGAGCATTTGGGAAAAAATCATTTCGAGCAGAGAAGAAGAGTGTTGAATTTAATGTAGTAGATGAAATAAGTGAAATTACATCGGTTCAAGACATACAAAACTACTTTGAGATGATTTTAAATCAAGAAAAAAATAGACGCGATTTTACTACTACAACTATGGAAGAAAAGTCGGATAGTGCAGAAGGGGGCTCCTCTTATTCTTCAACAAATAATCAAGTTGAAGGAATTGAGGAGGGAGATACCGTCATTACAGATGGTCAATTTATTTATTCCATCCTTGATAATCAAATCATCATAACGGACACAACAAAACCTGAATTAAAGGTTGCTAGTAAAATTTCATTGGATTCAAATAGCTATCCAACGCAATTAATGATGCATCATAATATGTTAATCGTGATTATAGACCAGTATATCGAGCAGAAAAAAGATGGCTATGTAAGTGGCATTAGCATGACAAAGGCTGCCTTTTACAATATGGAGGATGCTACAAATCCAAAGTTAATTAGAGAAATAGGGCAAGATGGTTACATGAATGGTATTCGGAAATATGATAATACCCTTTATATCGTGACAAATAAGACTCCTAACTATTGGTTGCTTTCTGAGGAGAATGATATAGAGCTTCGACCATACACTTACGATAGCGAACAAGACGAAGAACTAAAGCCGATGGAAATTGACAAATTAATGATTTTACCAGGCTCCAATGAACCGAATTATACAATCATTTCCGCAATTGATTTAGAAGACTACCAAAATGAAAAAGTAGAAACGAAAGGCTTTTTAGGTGGGAGCTCGGCTCTTTATATGTCAAAGGATGCTTTATATTTAACCGCGGTAAACTACTTACCAATGACATTCGAAGGAGACGATTCATCAAAAATTGCTGTGGATAAGATTCTGCCTATACAAGCTACTGATACGAATATATTTAAGTTTTCGATTGACGGAACAGATGTAAATTATAAAGCGACGACTTCACTTAAAGGAACGATATTAAATCAGTTTTCTATGGATGAACATCAAGGATATTTCCGAGTTGCTGTAACCGAAGGAAGTACATTTGGAAATGACAAGGAAGCTTCTAAAAATCACTTATTCATTTATGACGAAGAATTAGAAAAAGTAGGAGAAGTAAAGGATCTTGCGAAAGGAGAGAAAATTTACTCCGCGCGTTTTATGGGAGATAAGGCATATATTGTAACCTTCAAACAGGTAGATCCTTTGTTTGTGATTGATCTTCAAAACCTGGAGCAACCAAAAGTGTTAGGGGAATTAAAGATTCCAGGATTTAGCAACTACCTTCATCCATTAGATGACAATCATTTAATAGGTATTGGATATGATACAGAAAATAGAGTGGATAGTGGTACCAAACAAGCCTTCACGACAACAACGGGAATTAAAATGTCTTTATTTGATATTACAGACTACGAAAATCCTATAGAACAGGATACGGTTGTAATCGGAGGTCGTGGTACTTATTCAGAGGTAGAGTATAATCATAAAGCTTTGTTTAGAAATGAGAAATACAATTATTATGGTTTCCCTGTAATTGTATACGAAGGTAAAGGTGAATATGAAGTACAATATAAAGGGTCAGGAGCTGTCGTATACGAAGTAACTGCAGAAAATGGCATTGATCTAAAAGGGAATTTAATCACTCTTGCTCAAGAGGGAGAAGAATATGAAGATTGGGAATCAATCATTTCTCGTTTGTTGTATATTAATAATACCCTTTATTCTGTTTCTAGAAGTGAAGTGAAAAGTTACGATTTGAAAACATTTAAGGAACTAAGTAGTGTGAAATTAAAATAAAAGTTAAGGCGATGAAAATTTCATCGCCATTTTTTGTTTAATTATATAAATTTAGTAGCTGAATTAGGTGACGTTATTGTTTTAAATGCTAGCCTTTGTTTATAATTTTGTAAAAATTACCCTATCTAAATAAAAATAAGCAAGAATTGTATTGAGATATATAAAACTGTTCGATAATATGAGCATGGAGAATAAAAGGAGAATAACGGAAAATTTATGGATAAAGGTCAATATGAATTAGCTCTTGATTGCTTATTATTAGCTGGTCAAATCATGATGGAAAGTGGAGCTGAGACTTATCGGGTTGAGGATACGATGCTCCGCATGGCTCGCTCTCAAAACATTGATGACGCGCAAAGTTATGTCACTCCGACAGGAATTATCCTATCGTTAGGAAAAAGACAAGTAACGAAAATTACTTCGATTACAACGAGAATTACAGATTTACATAAGATTGCTAAAGTAAATAGTGTTTCTCGTAAGCTTTCAGAACAATTGATAACATTAGAAGAGGCTTATGATGAATTAAGAAAAATTCAAAAAACGAATTACTTTCTACCAGTTCACTTACAGACGCTATCTGCCTCTATTGCTAGTAGTTGTTTTTTAGTTTTATTTAATGGATATTGGTCCGATATGCCTGCAGCATTTGTAGCAGGGGGAGTTGGTTTTCTTGTCATGTTGATTATTCAAGAGATGACAAGGGTCAAATTCTTCTCGGAATTTTCTGCCGCATTAGTAGTAGGCTTACTTGCTTCTCTGGCGGTCCATTTCGGATTAGGTACTGAAATGGATAAAATTATTGTAGGTGCCGTGATGCCGCTCGTTCCTGGTCTAATCATTACTAACGCGGTTCGAGATTTAATGGCGGGTCACTTTACATCAGGTATTGCAAAAGGTACTGAAGCATTTTTAACTGCCTTTGCAATTGGGGCAGGTATTGCACTGATTGTTGCGTTTTAAGGAGAATAGATATGGAGTTAATCATACAATTAATCTTTAGCTTTATCTTTACGGCTTGCTTTGGAGTCATATTTAACGCACCTACTAGGGCAATTCCCTTTTGTGGATTTGTAGGGGCGATTGGATGGATTATTTATTATTTGCTTATCGAAATAAATGTGACTGAAGTACAGGCATCATTTTTAGGGGCATTTGTTGTAGCCATCGTGGCACAAGTATTTGCTCGTCGATTTAAAATGCCGATGATCATATTTAATGTATCGGGGATTATTCCTTTAGTTCCGGGTGGAATTGCTTATAATACGATGAGAAATATTGTTGAATTAGACTATACAATGGGCATACAAAATGGGATGAGAGCATTTATGATTTCAGGCGCTATCGCCATGGGGCTTGTCTTTGCAGAAGTTATTCTTCAATTAATGATGAGAATGTTTAAAATAGGACGAACATCCATGCAATCATTTGCTCGAGCAAAGAGAAGGCAAAAAATTAAATAGTAAAAGGCTACTCTCAATGAGTAGCCTTCAGACTGTTGACAAACGCTTGCATCCTGCGTTGCTTGTCTCGCTCGTCCGCTCATGAAGGCAACTTCTATTCGCGTCTTCGCTCGCCTTCGCGCCTTGGCTGACAAGCGTTTTCAAGACAGTCTGGTGTAATATCTATTTTTAAAGTTATGCTTAAATAAACGTGTAGACAAAGTCGACTAACGACTTTGTCTACACTCTGAAGGCTACTCTCAATAAGTAGCCTTTTATTATTTAGGAGTTAAAAATCTCCGTTACTTGCCAGCTGAGAAATTACATCTTCGGATACAGGTTTGCTAATTAAATATCCTTGGATAGCATCACAGCCGTATTCTTGTAATAACTGACGTTGTTCTTTCGTTTCCACACCTTCTGCTAAGACAGTTAAATTCATCGATTTCCCGAATTGAATCATGCCGTGAATTAAACGTTGTGTTTTTTCAGATTGTGAAAGGGAATGAATAAAGGTTTTATCAATTTTTAAAGTATCAATTGGTAGTAGCTGCATGTATCTAAATGAAGCATAACCTGTCCCGAAGTCATCAAGAATAAAGACAATTCCTTCTTCTTCTAATTGACGCATTTGTTTAATAATAGATGTCTCAGCCTCTGCTTCTAAAGCAAACTTCTCCGTAATTTCAATTTGAATTAATTTAGCAGGACAGTTTGTTTTTTCTAATGTCGATAAAATCGACTTGGCCATATTTTTATCTCGGAATTCACGAACAGATAAGTTAATAGTAACTTTTAGATCAAGACCAGCTTTATACCAATTCACTGCTTGTTTACATGCTTCTTCAAACACAAAGGACCCAATATTGTTGATTAAACCTGTTTCTTCAGCAATCGGGATTAACTCTTCGGGCTTCACTACACCAATTTCATCATCTTCCCAACGAACTAGTGCTTCTACCGCTACAATTTTGTTTGTATGAATATCGACTTGTGGTTGATAGAGTACGTGTAAATTTTGTTGATCAAGTGCAAGCAGTAATCGCTTTTCGATAATCGATTTACGATTAATCGCTTTGTGGGTCTCGTTCGATAATGAGACAATCTTATCCCCACCAGCTTTCCGTACATTTGCTATTGTTGCAAGGGAAGCTTTCATTAAATGTGGGAAGGTAGACTGATCTTGTGGTGAACGAGTAATACCTCCACTTATAGAAATAGGTACAGCTACATTTCCGGAATAGATTGGGTTTTGGTTTAAATAGGTTAAAAAGCCTTGAGTAAACCATTCGCCAAGTGGTGTAATGACAATAAATTCATGTTCATTAATTCTTGCCATTTCGCTATCTTGGAAATAAATTTTCATTCGCTTAGTAAATTCCATAATTAAGTTATCTTCTAATTTGCCGTTGTGCAATTCTTTAATTGTATAAAATTTATCAATGCTCAGATAAACGAAAGAGAAATGTCGCTTTTCATTAATCATTTCGTTAACAACTTGTTCTAATCGGTGTACATTCATCAAACCTGTTTCTGGATCAATATATGCGATTTTTTCAAGTCGGTTTTTTAAATTTACTTCGCTTGTAATATCTTTTTCGAACAATACGAATTCGTAGTTTTGCGTACTTGGTGAGAATGTAGGGATAGCAGTTAAGTACACCCAATAAGGTGAACCATCTTTTGTCACCTTTTCTACTTCACCTTCCCAAATATTTCCTAAGTTAATTGTTTTCCAAATAGATTCAGTTACTTTTTGGCTGCTTTCATTATCAGGGAACAGCTGCCAGAATGTCTTTCCTAATACACGCTTTGGTGTCCAATGACTGATTGTTAAAAAGTTTGGATTACAATTAATAATAAGTCCCTCTGCATCGACTGTTACCACCATGTATGAAGAGTAAAGACCATTAATGAGGTCTTTTAACATATGTGTAGAATCATCCATCTGTGTGTAGGCATCATCTAAAATACATGTAATTAATATCGAAGGTTCATTATTTACTGTGACAGGTGATGTTATGATTGTTGAATCAATTAATGTATCGTATTTTGTTAAAAGTTGAACTTTTTCAAAACGTAATGAATCTTTTCCCAATAAAATATTTTGATAAGCTTCTAAAGATAATGAGGAAAACAGACTATTCTTAAGACTTGAAGTATTAAGCTGAAGGTCCTCAATTTCATAACCAAAATAAGTTTTGCATAAATCATTCAATAGAATTACTTCTCCATTGATATTTAGTACAAAGGATGGGAAGGGGGACAAATTCACCAATTTATCATCGATAGTCATATATGTATTCTGTTGGTGCATTCGTGTCTCACTCCTTTATAGTCGTAATTTCATACTATTATTATAAATATATAATAGCAAATAGTCACCATTTAAATATTAAGAAAAATAATTTTAATAATTATAGAGGTAAAAAGTAGGGTGGAATGCAAGAAAATTATAAAAATGAATGTGCTAGTAGGTGGAATGAGCTATCTCTGTTGATTTGATAATTTTATTAAAAATATTTTCCTAAGGAGATTCTAAAGCCTACATAATTTAGCACTATTAGAACTATTTATAATACATCTTTTGGAAGTTGGCAATTGTTATATATTGGATTATGCTATATATTACGGAAGGCGAAAGAAATATTAATAATTACATTATGGTCAACAAGGCTCCCAACATAGTATGACATCAAAGGTTAATGATGTGTTGTTCATAATGGAATGATTTTAGGGGGGCATGTCTTGAAAACTATTTTCTCTTACGTAAAGCCATATAAATGGCCAGCTATCATAGCATTATGTTTAATGCTTGTTGAATTAACTGTCGAGCTAATTCAACCTTTAATTATTGCAAAAATAATAGATGAGGGGATAATAGCTAATGATCTTGGGACGATAGGTTTTTGGGGTATTATTTTATTATTATTAGCTATTTCAGCTTTTACTAGTGGTGTAATTAATTCCTTTTTTTCATCCCATACAGCTCAAAGTTTCGCTTTTGACCTAAGAAATGCCTTATTTGGTAAAATTCAATCTTTTACAATGGCAACTTATTTACGCTTTCCTACATCAGGATTGATTACTAGACTTACGAGCGATGTCCAACAAGTACAGTCAATCTTATTTATGAGTTTACGCATTATGTTACGTGCACCATTATCAGCTGTAGGAAGCTTAGTCATGGCATTCTTTGTTAATCCTAAAATGGCTATCTTCTTATTTGTTGGGACGCCATTTTTAATTATTTTTTTAAATATTATAGTAAAAAAAGGGGTTCATTTATTTAGCGAGGTACAACAAAGACTGGATCGTGTAAATCGTGTCCTACAGGAGAATCTACAAGCCATTCGATTAGTTAAGGCCTATATGAGGGGGAATTATGAATCTAATCGTTTTCAATCAGTATCAAATAATTTGCAATTCGATACTATGAAGGCTCTTAGGATGATGGAAATCATACAACCGGTGCTACTATTTGTCATGAACATGAGTTTACTAGCCGCATTATGGTTTGGTTCCATAGATGTTCGAAATGGTGGGGCTCAAGTTGGAGAACTTGTTGCAGTAGTTAACTATGCCTTACGAATGACAGGCTCCTTTTCGATGTTTGCGTTTATTATCAATACCTTTTCTCGTGCGAAAGCTTCTTCAGAACGAATGGAGGAAATTTTACTTATTGAAACCGGGATTGAAAAACATTCTACAAGTTCAATAGGAAAGATTTGTCATACGGAAGAAGTGATTTGTTTTGAACACGTCACTTTTCAATATCCAAATATGAAAAAATACGTACTTCACGATGTTTCTTTCTCAGTGGCTTCTGGTGAGAAGTTAGCCATAATGGGGACAACTGGAGCAGGGAAGTCTACATTGCTCAATTTACTTCCAAGATTTTACGAACCATCAAAAGGTGAAATCTATGTGGAGGGCAGAAATATTATGGATTGGTCATTAGATGAGCTTAGATCGTTCATTGGTTATGTTCCACAAGCATCTATGCTATTTACGGGGTCTATTTTTGAAAATGTGAGTTGGGGAAGACAGGGGGCGTCGATGGACGAAGTAAGACGCGCTACAACGAATGCACAAATACATCAAACTATTGAAAATTTCCCGAATGGATATGAAACGAAGGTTGGACAAAAAGGGGTTAATCTATCTGGTGGACAGAAACAACGTTTATCGATTGCACGTGCACTAATTAGAAATTCTTCTATATTAGTGTTAGATGATAGTACAAGTGCTTTGGATGTAAAAACAGAAACTGCTTTCTGGGATTCAATAGCAAATGAACATGCAACTATGCTAGTAGTCACACAAAAAATTCGAACTGCGAAAGGGGCAGATCGAATTCTACTATTAGATGAAGGGCATGTAATAGGGATAGGAACACATGAAGAGCTAGTACAAACGAATTCTCGCTATAAAGAAATTGTTAGGTCACAGCAAGAGCAAGAAGGTGAAGCGTCATGAGATTCATACGAAACCCCTTTGGATATGAACCTATCTTAACGAAGGAAGATATGAAAGGTCCTGTACAAAAGAAAAAGGGACCTCGTGCAAACAATTGGAAAAATACCTTATACCGCATATGGAAAATTATTGATGAAAAAAGAGCGTTATTAATTGCTGTTTTGCTATTAGTAGTAGTGAGTTCTGGGATGTCGCTTTTAGGACCTTTTCTAATTGGTCACATAATTGATGAATATGTATTAAAGCATCACTTTGATGGAATGGTCCCAATCATCATTGGATTAGTATTCATCTATATTGCACTTGTCATTTCGTTATTTTTACAAAACTATTGGATGATTGGTATTGCTCAAAGTACGGTCTATCGTATGCGAACGGGGATGTTCCACCATCTGCTTCATTTACCTGTTTCCTTTTTTGATAAGCGACAACACGGGGATTTAATGAGCCGGGCAACAAATGATATAGAAACAGTAAGTGCTACGTTAAATACGTCGTTTATTCAAGTACTTTCTAGTTTGTTGACATTGACGGGAACAATAGTTGTCATGCTTAGTTTAAGTCCGTTATTAACAGTACTAACAATGCTGATTATACCGCTAATGTTTATAGCTACTAGATGGATTACTAAAAGAACGGGTAAGTTGTTTAAAGCACAACAAGCTGCTCTAGGTGCAATAAATGGAATGATTGAAGAAACAATTTCTGGTCAGCGCATTGTAAAGGCATTTTCACAGGAAGAACGAGTAATGAACGAATTTCGTGAAAAAAATACACGCTTACGAAGCGCGGGGTTTTGGGCACTCACTTATTCTGGTTTTATTCCAAAGGTGATGAACCTATTAAACAATATTAGCTTTGCTATTGTTGCTGGAATTGGTGGAGTGTTAGCCTATAAGGGTTTTGTTTCAATTGGTACAATCGTTATTTTTACAGAATATGCACGTCAATTTACACGCCCTCTAAATGATTTAGCCAACCAAATGAATACAGTTTTATCAGCCATAGCAGGGGCTGAGCGTGTATTTTCCATAATGGATGAAACGGTAGAGGAAGATACGGGTAAAGTGGATGAGACACATAAACTTTTAGGGGAAGTTGAATTCCTTAACGTCTCATTCAAATACGAGCAAGCGGAAGAGGCGCTTACATTAAGAAATATTAGTTTTCATGTTCAGCCTGGTCAAACAGCTGCATTAATAGGTGCAACCGGTGCGGGAAAAACAACGATTATGCAATTGATTGCTAGATTCTATGATGTACAAAATGGAGAAGTCTTATTTGATGGACTAAACGTAATGGACATCAAGCGGAAAACATTAAGAAGTCAAATGGCCTTTGTTTTACAGGATTCGTTTCTTTTTGAAGCAAGTGTCTATGAGAATATTCGCTATGGTAGACTTGAGGCGACCAATGAAGAGATTATTGAAGCATGTAAAAAGGCAAATGCCCATGACTTTATTATGAAATTACCAAATGGCTATGACACGATTCTAAAGTCAGATGGTAGTGAAATTTCACAAGGTCAGAAGCAGCTTCTCTCTATAGCAAGGGCTTTTGTTGCAGATCCGGTAATTTTATTATTAGATGAAGCGACGAGTAGTATTGACACAGTAACAGAAGTGAAAATCCAGCAAGCTCTAGAAGAACTGATGAAAGGTAGAACGAGTTTTGTCATTGCCCATCGACTCAATACGATCCGTAATGCAGACGTCGTATTTGTGTTGCAAGAAGGGCGTATTATAGAGTCGGGTACACAAAAAGAGTTATTGGAGCATAATGGGATTTATGCAAATATGCTAAATCAAGCTGGTATTAAATGAGTCCACTAGGTAATTACATGTAATTCCTTGAAGTACCTTGCGACAGTATGGGCGTTCATCTAAAATGTAAAGATAAGTTTAAGAATCGGAGAGTTTTTTATATGAATCTATCAATTATTACGCAATCGTTTCCTATTGATACGGAAACTTATAATGAAATAAAGGCTTTATGTGAATCAGCACATTTAATAGATAAATTTAATTATAGTAATGTTTTAAATTTACAAGATGCTCTTAAGTATAATGTTAAAGGCTTTTTTGTGCTTGCATATGAAGATGATCAAGATGAACTTGTGGGAATCGCGAGTGCAGTAGATCAAATGGGGTTAAATACGTATGAATGGGCAATGTTAGTCGCGCCAATGTACCGTGAAATTGGGTTAGATGAGGCATTATTGAAGGTAATCGGTGATGGATTACATCAAAGAGGAGCCGAGGGAGAATTAGCGTTAGTGCTTGAAAATGATAGTGCGCGACGTAAATTTGTTGAGAAATATGGTTATTCTTATAGTTTCTCTGAAGCTACTTTTGAAGCAGAGCCAGTAACGATGGACGCGGAAGAAACAATTTATATTCGTCCTTATTTTGAACCTACCGATCAAGAGGCTCTAATTGAAATTTTTAGCAATGCTTTTGGAGATTTACGTGAGGAATCTATCGAGTTAATTAACTTTAATACAACGACAGAAGGTAGAATATTATGGGTTGCCGAATTAGAAAAAGAAATTGTCGGCACGATTACATCTTCTAAAGAGGGAAATGCTCAAGCAATTTCTGCATTAGCTGTCCATCCAGATAAGCAAGGGCTAGGTGTTGGAACGGCTTTGCTAAATTGGGTAAAGGACTTTGCAAAGCGTAATGGTGACAGTTTGGTAATATTGGACGTTGAAGTTGAAAATGAACGAGCACTTGCAGTTTACGAACGAGCTGGCTTCATTAAGTCTATTCAAGTGGATTATTTTGCTTATACAGGAGAATAAGGAAGGATACCCATGAATCGGTAGCGATTGTGGGTATTTTTTGGTTAGGAATTATTTTCAATAACCAGGTGTACTAGTTCAAAATGTTAGAAAGAAGTCTTGATTGAGCATTCCTGTGAATTTGATATAATGAAGGAATGTGAAAAACTATAATAGAGAGGTTAGTTGAATAGATTCATGGAAAATGAAATGAACATGAGCCCCGCAAAATTAATGTGGAAAATGACTCGCCCCCATACACTTACGGCAACATTTGCTCCGGTTATATTAGGTACAGTGATTGCATTATTTGATACAGACATCAATTGGCTCTTATTTATCGCAATGATGGTAGCGTGTTTAGCTCTACAAATCGCGACGAATTTATTTAATGAATATTACGATTTTAAACGTGGTCTAGATACAGCTGATTCAGTAGGAATTGGTGGTGGTATTGTACGCCATGGTTTAAAGCCTAGAAATGTTCTAACGGTTGCAATACTGCTTTATGTATTGGCAGCTCTAATCGGTGTGTATATTTGTATGAGTAGTAGCTGGTGGTTAGTGGTAATTGGTTTATTCGGTATGGCTGTTGGTTATTTATATACAGGAGGACCGATGCCAATAGCTTATACACCTTTTGGAGAACTTTTTGCTGGTGCATTGATGGGGACAGGCTTTGTATTAATTGCTTACTTCATTCAAGCAGGTAATTTAACAGTAACATCTGTGTTAATTTCAATTCCAGTAGGTATTTTGGTCGGTGGCATTAATATGGCAAATAATATCCGTGACATTGAAGAAGATACTAAAGGTGGAAGAAGAACATTAGCAATTCTTCTTGGTAGAGATAAAGCGGTGCTATCTTTAGCACTTGCATTTGTTATTTCATATTTATGGATAGTTGTACTTATTTTTATTGGCTCAATAAGTCCTTGGGCATTGGTGGTATTATTGAGCTTGAAAAAACCAATCTCAGCAATTAAAGGATTTAAAAAAGGAGAGAAAGAGCCACAATTTATGCGAGTAGCGATGAAATCAACTGCTATTACAAATACGATTTTCTCTTTCTTGTTATCAATAGGATTATTAATCAGTTATCTATTTTAACTACTAAGACCTCAACATTAGTTGAGGCCTCAGACTGTTGACAAACGCTTTCATCCTGCGTTGCTTGTCTCGCTCGTCCGCTCATGAAGGCAACTTCTATTCGCGTCTTCGCTCGCCGTCGCGCCTTGGCTGACAAGCGTTTTCAAGACAGTCTGGGTAATCTTTATTCTTAAAGAAATGCCTAAAAATACGTGTAGACAAAGTCGACTTTCGACTTTGTCTACACTCTGAGACCTCAACATTTGTTGAGGCTTTTTTTATTAAAGAAAACCGCATAGAAGTGGATTAATTTCAGTTGGTTGATTTTATCTCGAATTCGAGATAAAATGCAGTCATAAGAACTTTAGGACGGATAATGGAAAAGGGGCATTGTGTATGCAAACAATTTTAGGGCATCATCATATTTCTATGATTACTAAAAATGCAAAGAAAAATGACGCGTTTTATAAAGAAGTTTTAGGATTACGAAGAGTGAAGAAATCGGTAAATCAAGATGATCCATCCATGTATCATTTGTTTTTTGGTGATTTAGTAGGGAATCCTGGAACAGGGTTAACATTCTTTGAAATTCCGATGGTTGGTAGAACTCATCGTGGAACAAATGCAATTACTCAAATTGGACTTCTAGTACCATCAATTGAAAGCTTACTATACTGGAAAAAACGTTTTGAATTACTCAATGTAAAACATGGTGAAATTTCACGGTATACAGATAGGGATGCTCTTTCCTTTGAAGACCCAGAAGGGCTCCGGATGATATTAATTAACAATGATGGCAAGGAAGTACCGGAATTCTGGGAAACATGGGGAAATTCGGCGGTACCGAGTGAACACCAAATTTTAGGGATGGGTACTATCGAAATTACTGTAAAAAACGCTAGTAAACTAGAAAGAACTTTAACAGAAATTTTTGGATTTGTTGTGAAAGAACGTTCAGAGGAGCAAATTCTGTTCCAAGCCATTGATGGACAAAGTTTTGGGGAAATTTTAGTGAAAGAATTGGATGGTCCTAGTGAAAAACCAGGTCGAGGAAGCATACACCATATAGCATTACGGGCAAAAGATGATGAAGAATTAACTTATTGGAATGAACAAGTACGTAAGCGCGGATTCACTTCATCAGGTATTGTAGATCGATTTTATTTTAAAAGTCTCTATTTTAGAGAATCAAATGGAATTCTTTTTGAAATAGCAACGGATGGACCAGGATTTACAGTTGATGCAGATATTGCAACCTTGGGAGAGAAATTAGACTTACCGCCATTTTTAGAAGGACGAAGAGAGGAAATTGAAAATAATTTAGAACCACTCGATTGAATGGTAGATAAATCTTTTCAATAGAGGGTGACCCAAATTGTTAGGTCACCCTTTTTGTTAAGCCTTGAATAATTGGTCAATTATTAGAATCTCATCATTTGTTAACTGTACATCTAAAGTTTTTAAATTATTTAGTACCTGTGATGAATTTTTAGCACCTGGAATGACTGCTGTAACAGCTTCCTGTGTCAAATACCATGCCAAGACCATATGTGCAACATCAACGCCTTTTTGGTTTGCAATCCCTCGTAACTGCTCAACTTTTTCGAGGTTTTGTATAAATACTTCTTCCTGGAAGTAAGGAAGTCGGTTACGTAAATCATTAAACGTAGCGTCCTTTGTATACTTCCCTGTAAGTAGTCCAGAAGCTAGTGGGAAGTATGGAATGAAAGAAATGTCATTTTTAATTGTATAGGGAAAATAAGTGGATTCAGCTGAACGACTCAATAAGTTATATTCTCCTTGTACAACATCCACGTAACCATTTTTATTTGCTTCTTTTAATTGCTCAGGGGAGAAATTAGAAACCCCAATAGCACGAATTTTTCCTTCATCCTTTAATTGTTTCAACGCTCCAATTGCTTCATCCTTTGGTGTAGTTTCATCGGGATAGTGAATATAAAGTAAATCAATATAGTCCGTTTGTAGACGTTTTAGACTCTTCTCAACTTCACTTCGTAAAAAGGCTGGCGAATTATCAATTACCTTTTCACCGTCCACAAACTTTTGTGCAATTTTTGTTCCGATAATGACATCATGACGCTTTCCGTTTTCTTTTAATACTTCACCGATTAGTTCTTCTGAACGTTTAGGACCGTAGCTAAAAGCAGTATCGATAAAGTTCATTCCATTATCAATAGCGACACGAACTAAGTTCTTCCCAACCTCTTCATCTAAGTTCGGATATAAATTATGACCGCCAACAGCATTTGCTCCTAAGCCAATAGGGTTAACATATAGCTCAGATTTACCAAGTTGAACTTTGTTATTCAAGATCTCATCCTTCTTTCATAAAGTTACTAGTTTGTTAAGTGGTTTGTTAGATTGCTAGAATTAATTTTATACATTTTATCCCATTAAAGATACTAATTAGGATTACTAAAAGCGTGTACCTTTAACTGTCTCAAGATATTGTTGTCGATATTAGTTGATAAATGATAGATAAGATAATAGTTCTTCTTTCGAGTAAGAAATTAAACTAGCTAAAATTTTGGCTGCCTTTGAAGGTTGATATGATAAGCTAGGGTTCTTAAATTTTTGTCAACCATAGTTGACAAAATGGCAGGAATATTAAATTTAAACTGTCGAGGATTGTAACTGAATGTGAAATTTTTTGCGAAAAGTAAATAGGATAATGAGATAACGGATTACTGTGTCTCTAGCTATATTGCTTAGGGATGAGGGGTTTGAATTCTTTGTCAACAATGGTTGACAATATAACTATGTCAGAAAAATACCGATGTCGATTAAAGGTATAAAACTAAATCATCTTTTACTATAACTTTTTGTAAAACCGTATTTTGATTATAGGTTCAAACAGGATTGTTCTAATAAATAGTGGTACTTAAATTTTTGTCAACATAGTTGACGTTATAGCTATTTAACGAAATGAAAATGTCGAGAAAAGAAAATAAATCATTGATTTTCTAAACTAATAAAAATGGAATCGTATATTCTCAAGTACCTTTAATACAGACTGGTCTTAAAACCTAAGAGTTTAAATTCTTTGTCAACCAAGTTTACGAAAAAGGTATTGTTTCAATAGCGCTATGTCGGTTTAAGTCATTTGAATTTAAATAGTGTATCCCAAATTGGGTTTCAGGGGAATTTTTCGACATTGAGATATGTGATACAAATTTTAGATGCAAGCATGAAATTAGATTTATGTTCGCTTATCTCTTACAATGATAATTAATTCCGATTAAATTAATATGTTTTTTCAATAATCAAAATCGAAATGCTCTTTTGGAAGGGAGTCTTCAAGATGAAATTAAGTGTTTTAGATCAAGCACCAATTACAAAGGGGAATACTGCAGCAGATGCCCTGAAAAAAGCAGTGGAATTAGCAGTTGTGGCTGAGGAGTTAGGCTATGAACGTATTTGGATGGCTGAACACCATAATACAAAAGGATTTGCAAGCTCTGCACCTGAGATTACGGCTTCTTATATAGCGGCAAAAACAAATCGAATCCGAGTTGGAACCGGTGGAACAATGATTATGCACTATTCGCCATATAAAATAGCGGAAGTATTTAAGACATTAAGTGCACTTGCACCTGGAAGAATAGATTTTGGAGCAGGAAGAGCTCCTGGTGGCGATAATTACGCTATGTTTGCATTAGCGGAGGGAAGACAACCGCAAGTAAATAATTTGTATGAAAAACTACAGTGGACGTTAGATTTTTTAAATGATCAAGCTCCACAAAATCCATATTATCAAAAAGTCACTGCCTCTCCTTCTAATGTTGTGCTACCACAGAGCTGGTTATTAGGGTCGAGTGGCAACAGTGCAGTGCAAGCAGGTAAAATGGGTTTAGGTTACTCTTATGCACAATTCTTTAATGGTTATATGAATAAAAGGGTCTTCAACGCCTATAAGGATAATTTTGTTCCTTCACCATTTATGGATAAGCCTGAAATTATAGTTTCTTATTTTGTAACTGTTGCTGAAAGTAGAGAAGAAGCGGAATACGAAGCGAAACCAGCTGATATTGCCCGTCTTCTGTTTAATAGAGGTCAGGTTGATATACCTCGGATGACGCCTGAAGAAGCCAAGGATTACCCTTTAACGGAAATGGATCGTATATGGATTGAAGAAAATAGAAGTCAACATTTCGTAGGGACACCTAAAGAAGTAGCTGACCAATTATTATTTGAACAAGAAGAGTATGAATTTGACGAAGCAATGATATGTACGATTCCACATTCGCAAGAGGTAAGATTGAATGTGTATCGTTTATTAGCAAAAGAATTAATGTAACAAATAAGGGATGCCCTATTGGGGGTATCCCTTTATTTGTTCTCGGGCTAGTTTGTCCGAATTTAGGTGTTTTACAGTACATAATAGAGTTTTTGGATGAATATGATGTGATGGATGAAAGTTTGATTGGAAGGGACAACTCTTCCTTAAGAAACAGTACATAGGATACAGGGGTTGAAGATAATGGGTTTTTACCGAGCAATCGCTTTGTTTATCGGCATTTTTATGGCAGCATTTCTCTTTTTTTATGGAGGATCATTATTTGAAGCATTACAATATTCCGCTATTATGTGGGTCATTGCACTTATGATTAAGAGATAGATGGATGAATTCAAGCTATTATTTTAATTTTATCGACCAGGATATTGATTTTATCGGTAAAGTTTAGTGTATTGTATACGCTTGAGTAATATAGGAGAAATGTAAACTAGGTTGACAGAGAAAGTTGGAAGTTGAGTGATTAAATTAAGTGTGAGATAAGGTGTGTTAAAAAGTCTATATTTCAATTTACTTTTTCTAGATAACAAGGAAGTCATAGTTATACAGTAGTAAATTATCTGGAAAACAGTTTTTGTCAACCAAGGTTGACAAAAATTTGGAAGGGTGGGTTTATAATAGCAAGTTCTTAAGGGAATTATTTGAAAATGTAGAAAGCATAATTGTTACATTAGAATAAAAATGAGATTCAAAAGCTTCTTATTATATTAATAAACAACAATTGTAAACCCAGGTTTACAAAAAAACTGAAGGGTACGTTTATCAAAATAAGGTATCAAAGTACACAGACTGAAATGTAGTAAGTATATAATGTTTTAGTAATATCATGACTTTGGATATTGATAAGAATGAAGTTGAAAATTTGTATAATTTATATTAAGAAACCTATATTGTAAACTATGTTGACAAAAATTCTGAAGGGTGAGCAGATAAAATAAAGGTTCAACTTACATATTTTAAAAAGTGATAAATGAGATTTGATTTAGTGATAAAATATCATCTTCTTCGAGGGCGTAATATATAGAGAGTGACTTGTTATTATATAAATAAAGCAGAATCGTAAACATAGTTGACAAAAAAATAAGGGTATAGCCCTTGTAAATGAATGATGAAAGCGAATATCAATAATTTTTGAATTATTATTTTGCTTTTTCGATATAAAAAGAGAGTTTGTAGCCTAATTAACTACAAACTCTTCTTAAAGTTTACTTTCCTTTTAACAATAAATAGATAAAATAAGGTGCCCCGATAATAGAAATAATTAAGCCTACAGGTATTTCAGCAGGAGCCATAAACACGCGTCCCAATGTATCTGCAAGTAATAAGAACAGTGCTCCGGCTAAGGCGGAAAGAGGAATAAGTCTTTTATGATTTGAACCTATAAGTTTACGGACAATTTGTGGAATAATCAATCCTAAGAAAGTAATACCACCTCCGACCGCTACACATGCTCCTGCTAAAACTACCGCAAGACTAAGAAGAAGTCGGCGTTCACGTTCAATTTTCATCCCTAAACCGATCGCGATCGAATCATTTAAATTAAGGATGTTTAAATAGTTTGATTTATAAATAGCAATCGGGATAAAGATGAATATCCAAGGACATAAAGCTACAACGTAATTCCAATTGGCTGCCCAAATACTACCTGAGATCCAAACTAATGCTGCTGTAAAATCCACAGGCTCCATTTTCATTTGGAAAATAATTAATCCTGCATTAAAAGCTGCGTTTATTCCTATTCCAACTAAAAGTAAACGAGAGATAGAAACAGAACGATTTTTCATCGAAAAGAAATAGATGAAAATAGCTGCTAAAAAAGCTCCAATTAATGCAGTTATAGGCATAATGAAAATGGACAGTGATCCTGAAAAGAAGGCAGAGCCCTGAAAAAGGAACATATAAAGTACTACAGCAAATCCTGCCCCCGCATTAATTCCGAGGATTCCAGGGTCAGCTATTGGATTCTTGGTAACACCTTGTAAAATCGCTCCCGATACAGAGATCCCTGCACCTACCAATAAAGCGATAACAATTCTAGGAAGACGGAATTGAAGAATTGTTAGATTGTTTGCGGTAGTACCATTACCAGTTAACGTTGCGTAAACTTCTGAAAAGGGGATAGGTATATACCCCGCATTTATACTAAATAAGAATAGGACAACGATTAGAAGAAAGAATAAAAAAATGTATCCTATAAATTTACGTTTATTTACTATTTGCGAATTCAATTTAATGTTCTCCCTTCTTTTCTAGCTAAATAAAGAAAGAAAGGTACACCTACTAAAGCTGTAATAGCACCAACTGGTGTTTCAAATGGAGGATTCACCAAGCGTCCTACAATATCAGCTCCTAATAATAACAGCCCACCTAAAATAGCTGAACAAGGAATGATAAAGCGATAATCCAAACCGACAAAAAAACGAGTAATATGAGGAATGACTAATCCAACAAATCCAATCATCCCAGCAATGGATACAGCTGCACCAGTTAAAATCAATACTGTTATCGTGCAAAGTAACTGAACGCGTTTTGTATTTTGACCAAGTCCTTTCGCAATATCTTCTCCTAAACTTAGCACGGTGATAGAGCGAGATAATAAGAGTGCGAATACTAAGCCTATGCCAATAATAGGTAAAGCAAACGTAATGTGATGCATTTGAATGCTAGAAACTCCGCCCGCATAGAAAAAACTAATATCTTTTGCAATATCAAAGCGAATACTAATAATTGTAGATAACGAAGTTAATAAGGCGGAAATCGCCGAACCAGCTAACACAAGACGAATAGGTGTTATCCCTCCTTTTGCTATCGCCACCATACCGAACACAAGAAATGAACCTAAACCTGCTCCAATAAATGAGAATAGGATAAGTGATTGATAAGGGATTGATGGTAACAGTACCATAGCAAGGGCGAGAACAAAAGAAGAACCAGCCGTTACCCCCATGATGGAAGGGGAAGCGAGAGGGTTTTTCGTCATTCCTTGCATAATCGCACCTGAAACTGCTAATGCTGAACCTACAGCAATTGCTGCAATCGCCCGAGGAATCCGTAGTTCTCTAATAATAACTTGCTGGCTATTTGCCTCGTCAAAATGAAAAATACTTTGGAAAATCGTACCCACATCAATAGAGGAGGCACCATATAATATTGAAATAACACCTAGTAATACAAGTGCAAAGATACCCAATATACCAAGGATTAAAGCCACATAAGGTTTACCTTTGAAGGGTTTATGTAAATGTTGAGATAACTTTTTGGGCTGTCCCATACTTTTAAAAGCCTACTTTCATATACAAAAATAATTATTGACTATATAGTTCATTTAGCTTTTAATTATAATGATAATCATTATCATTGAATAAAACCAAATTAAATTTTATCATATTCTCAGGAGGATTAAAATGGACATACTTTCCAAAACAATCACGCCTTTAAAATTACTATCAATTGGAGCGCTCGCATTAGGATTAGCTGCATGTGGTGATAAAGCTAATGAAACATCTAAAACTGAAGATTCAAATACACCAGTAACAGAAGAGACAAGTTCTGAAACACGCACGCTAACAGATGCATTAGGAAACAAAGTTGAAGTACCTGCTAATCCTAAGCGAGTTATTGCATCATATTTAGAAGATCCATTAGTTGCATTGGGTATTACGCCAATCGCTCAATGGTCACTAAGTGATGGAGCAAGTACTCAAGAGTATTTACAGGATTCTCTAAAAGATGTTGACTTAATCAATTACGATTTACCTTTTGAAGAAGTTCAAAGCTTCCAACCGGATTTAATCATTATGGACTCACCAAGTATGGTAGAGGGAGGAAAGTACGAACAATATAGTGCGATTGCGCCAACATATGTAATTGGTGCAGAATTAAACAATGATTGGAGAGAAGAACTTCGTGCAGTAGGAAGTATCTTCGATATGGACGATCATGCAGAACAAGTAATCGCTGATTATGAAGAAAAAGCAAAAGATGCGAAATCTCAAATTGAAGAAAAAGTAGGGAAAAAATCCGCTGCTGCTGTTTGGTTAGTTGGAGGAAGCTTCTTTATTGTAAATAAAGATTTATCTAGTGGAGATGTGCTTTATAATGATTTAGGATTTGAAGTTCCAGCGGTTGTTGAAGAAATCTCAGCTAGTGGAGAAAATAACTGGAATGCTGTCTCACTTGAGAAATTAGTTGAGCTTGATGCAGATTATCTGTTCTTAGTAAACAGTGATGGCAGCGAAAGCACAACATTAAGTGATGCATTATGGAAAAGCATTCCTGCTGTCAAAGCTGGAAATGTATTTGAATTTGGTCCTGAAACAAGCTGGTTATACACTGGAGCAATAGCAAATGAACAAATTATTGATGACGTTTTAGAAACTGTAGCAAAATAAGAAATACGAAGTACTTGTTGGGCATGTTCTAACAAGTACTTTTATTTTTTCGGAAAATAAACATAGTCAACTAAGGTTGACAAAAATTTTTACATAAAGGATTACATTACCAAGGCTCAGCGCATATAGATTTAAAAGTGTAAGTTAAATTTTATTATCTTAAAATTGAATTCGCTCATGTAATAAATCAATAGGAATAAATAACCCGACGCGTCCATGTGTTGGATTTTTGGTTGTGGCAAAGATAATTCCAATTACTTGTCCATGTTGATTGATAACTGGACTACCACTATTTCCTCGATAGACGGGTGCATCTACCATTAAAACCTCCTTGTTCCACTCGGAAAGCTGCGTGTAATCAATTACATAGCCTTCATTTGCAATGCCAGTAAAATATAAAGGATTCCCAATAAAATAAATCGGTTCTTTTTGAGTAGGTGTATACGAATTAGCCATTGTTAAATAGGGAAGTTGATCTCCTTCTACCTTTATGATAGCTAAATCGATGTCAGGATAGGTTTCAATCACTTCGCCTTTATACAGACTTTCATCTGGAAAAATAACCGTTATTGTGAGAGCGTCTTCAATCACATGGTCATTCGTTATGATAAAACCATCTTCTGTAACAGCAAAACCGGTTCCTTTACCATCATTCGTTTGAATTTCAACTACGGCTTCTTTATAAGTTTGAATATTCTCCTGTCCGGAAAGTCTTGCTGAGACTTTTAAAAACTCAATAGCAGGTATGGAGAAAATTTCGAAAATAACAGCGAAAGTACTAAAGGAGAGCATGGCGACCATTATCCAAGCAAAAAGGCGAACGGACTTTGGTCGTTTCTTTATTTCTTTTCCGCCGAGGGCTCTTTTTTCGCGTTCTGCTTCTAAGGCTTTTCTTTGTTCCTCAAGAACTAATTCTATTAATTCCTCTTCACTTATCGGTTCATATTCGCTCTCTTTCTCTTTTTCCATAGCGCCCCTCCATATTAGTAATCTCTTTCTTTCATGATATCTGAGATTAAACTTATTTGGAAACATCCGGTATTAGAGTAAGTATAGAATGTATCCTTGAAACGACATTAGAATTGTGTCATAATACAAGACAATAAAATCATGAGAAACGTTTTCTAGGGTTCCGTATCTTTTATGATAGTCTGGTCCGAGAGAAAACTACGTAATGCGTGACACGGAGGGACAAAAGCCTGGGAGATATTTCGAATATCTCTCAGGCTTTTTATTTTGGAAATCATATTTTGCGGAGGAGGAAATAGAACATGAAATCATGGCTAAAGGTACTTTTAGCAGCAATATTAGAAGTTTTTTGGGTAATTGGTTTAGCCCATGCCAATGAGCTATGGGAATGGGTAGGAACGATTCTAGCAATTATACTTTGTAATTACTTACTAATAAAGTCTACCTCGGTACTACCAACAGGCACCGTGTATGCAGTATTTGTGGGCCTAGGAACAGCTGGTGCCGTACTATCCGAAATTGTATTTTTTGATGAACCATTTAATATTTTAAAGGTTTTATTAATTGTATTGTTATTGATAGGAGTCATTGGATTGAAGCTTGTAACAGATGATAACCAAGAGGAGAAAGGGGAGACGATATAATGGCGTGGGTCGCATTAGTTGTTGCAGGTCTATTCGAAACTTTTGGTGTAGCAATGATGAATCAATATAGTGTGAGTAAAAGTTGGAAACCACTTGTATTTTTATTACTAGGTTTTTGCATTAGTTTAATATTACTCAACTTCTCAATGGATACTATTACAATGGGAACAGCCTATGCAATTTGGACGGGTATTGGGGTAGTTGGAGGCACTATCGTAGGAATGATGTTTTATGGGGAATCAAAGGATTGGAAAAGGATTTTATTTATTTTCATTATTTTATGCGCAAGTGTAGGGTTAAAAATTGTTTCGTAAATCCTCATGAAATGCTAGTTCCACAATTTATATAGATGGATAGATATTTTATTTAACTTATGAGAACTATAATAATTATAGAAAAATCATTTATAAGGAGTGGGAGCATGAGTAAGCATCATTATTTCTTAGCAGCTAAACTGCCCAATAATGTAAAAGAGTACTTAAAAGAATGGGTCGAGGTAAATAAAGTAGACTTTCCCTTTGCAAAGTGGGTCCATTTCGAGGATTATCATATAACTTTAGCATTTTTAGGTTTTGCTGAGGAAAATATGAAACAAGAAGTCATCGATAAGATTCCAGAAGTGTTAAGAGATGAATGGCCATTTACTTTAACATTAAGTAAGATAGGAACATTTGGTCCACACAAAAAGCCGCGCATCTTTTGGGCAGATGTAGAACACTCCGAAGATTTGAATCAAATACAAAAAAAGGTACATCGTCAATGTGTCAACATTGGATTTGATTTAGATAAAAAAACATTTCGACCACACATTACATTAGCTAGGAAATGGCAAGGTGAATCGGATTTTGAAATAGAAACGTTAAAGGAATTTGAAAACAGTCTATCATTTACAGTTAATGAAGTGGTGCTTTATGAGACTCATTTGGACAAAACACCAAAATATCACGAGTATGCTGTCTTCTCTTTGACCTAAGTGGTGTAGTAAGATTTTTAAAAAATTCACAGGCTGTTAAAAAACGCTTTCATCCTTCAATAGTTGTCACTCGTCAGATCTTTAGTGCAGAGTAAAACTGGTTGAAAAGCGTTTTTAAGACAGTCTGGTTACATAAAAAAAATTCTTATTTAGCTGCATTTATTAAAATTCCTTGAATGTCATCCCAAGCGTAAACCAGTTCATAAAGTATTTTACCGCCAATTTCAATTTCAACTCGATCTAATAGTTCCCCACCAATCGCCTTGTAAAAGTTTTTAGCTGGGTTATCTTCTAGCACAAAGATAATCATAGAGCGAAAACCTAAAGAATCAATGCTTTTTACTATCTTTTCAAATAGTAGTTTGCCAATTCCTTGATTCTGATATTTCTTTAAAATATAGATGGCTGTTAACTCACCTGGATAGTCATCGTATTCACCATTAACTGCTTTTCCTCCAGAAGCAAAGCCAATAATTCTACCAGTAGTTGTCTCTGCTACATAGACATAGCATTGAGGGATAATACGTACCCAAATGCTTTCTTGATGCTCATAAGACATATTGTCTAGAAAATCATCTGGAACAATATTTTTATATGTAGTTCGCCATGTGTCTACTTGAACCTTCGCGATTGCTTTTGCATCTTCGATTGTCGCTTCTCTAATTTTCATATCTATCACCCTTTTATCCATCATGTTGTTTTGTATCCTCGAATTTATAAAGAGAGGGGACTTCGGTATCATCGTAGGCAAACGAAAAATTGCTAGATAAAGTTAATAATAATCTAGTTTATTCGAGAAAAAAAGTTCCAACTTTAATAAATTATAAAATTCAAACCAAACTTCTCATCACCGTTTTATTAACAATCTCGTGTATAATAGGATTAAATACGATAGTTTGTTGCCATGGATAAGCGAAAATAGGAGTGAAGGCACTAGTGATAGAATGGATATTAATTATAATACTCGTGGCATTTTTCGTGTATCGAATAACTCCAGCAAAGGGGATTAAAACAATCTCTACGGAGGAGTTAAAATCAGTCTTAAATGATCCAAATAAGGTATTTATAGATGTGCGATCACCGATTGAATATAAAGGACAACATATTAAACAATTTCAAAATATCCCATTAAGAAAAAACTTCAAAAACTTGCCTAAGGATAAAGAAATTGTGGTTATTTGCCAAACAGGTATAAGAAGTAACCAAGCATGTAAAAAATTAAAAAGACGTGGCTACACGAATATCACAAATGTTCGTGGTGGATTAAGCCAATGGAAATTCTAAGGGGGATTATAAAATGAAAGAAATTACACCACAAGAAGTGCAACAACGACTAGAAAATGGAGAAAAATTAAATTTAATTGATGTACGTGAGGTGGATGAAGTAGAAGCAGGCCATATACCAGGAATTACGCATATTCCACTCGGCTTAATTGAATTCCGCACACAGGAACTTGATAAAAATAAACCGTATATTATGGTTTGCCGTTCAGGTGGCCGTAGTGGTAGAGCGACAGAATTTTTACAAAGCCAAGGTTATGATGTTACCAATATGACTGGTGGCATGCTTGCTTGGGAAGGCGACGTAGAATAAAACTGCCTTAATACGTGGAAACTAGCGTCTTTGTAAAGTCTAATCCAATTGTGCTTTTGGGTTAGGCTTTTTTTAACAAGATCATGTATGGGTACAATATGTTTTGTTGAATTGCTAGGTATTCTAAATATACTAAAAAAATTTTAAAAACTATTACTTAGTGTGAATAATATAGACAAAAATTTAATATATTTAAAAATAAAGGAGTGATCATAAAATGCGAATTCCCGCCTTACCAGAACCAAAAGAAATGGAATTAAAGAAAAGAGGAACTGTGCTTAAGTTACTTCGACAAATATTTTCGAAACGAAATGAGAATAAAAGATCCTTTGTGCGTATTCCACCAAGAAAATAAAAGCTGTTCTTTGTCTTGAAAGACTAGAACAGCTTTATTTATTCTCCTAGATTCCTTCTTTGTTTTCTAAGCCTTGTTTACTAATTCAGCTACTTCATCAAGTAAAAAGACGTCTAACCCTGGTCCAACTAAATATAACTCATGCATGGCACGAGTTAAAGCAACGTAAAGAAGCTTTCGGTCAATGGACGTATCAAAGTAGGGGAGTTCAAATGCTGTAATAATGATAGCATCAAATTCCAAACCTTTAGCCAAATGACTTGGAAGAATAAGAAGCTTTTCGCCACCGAGCTCCGATTCCTCACTCAACATCTCAGCAGGAACGCCTGCATTATTTAATATCTTCGTATAATTAGCTGCTTCGTTTGTTGTTTTACAAATAAGTGCAATCGACTTGTGCCCATTCTTCTTAATGGATTGGTATAATTCGTTGATTTTTTCTGCGTCGAATGCATCCGCATGAATAAACGATGGATCATTACCGTGTCTTACAACGGGTTCAACTAATGGTAAATCCTCATCCATTTTCATTAGGATTTTATTGGCAATCTCCATAATTTCAATTGTTGTACGATAACTTTTTTGCAAAGTAAAATAGTTTGCACGTGGGAAAAGGTTAAGTACAGGTTCCCATTCTGTAAGTGAACGATAACTATGAATTCCTTGTGCTAAATCTCCAACCATTGTAAACATATCTGTTTCAAGTCCACTTTGTAACGCTGCTAGCTGGAATAGACTATAATCCTGCACCTCATCGATGAAGACTACGCGCATTTTCCATTTGTCTGCTATTCCTTTAATTTTTGCTTGTAGATAATAGAGTGCCGCTAAATCTTCTAGTGCCCATTTTTCTTTTGCGTGGGCTTGTATGAACTTTTCTTGTTGGTCAAATGTCCATTCAGGTGCGATTTCTTGTAAGAGATGTCGATCGGTTAAAAGTTTTCGATAAAGTTGTTTGATTTTCGCTTTTTCGAAACGCTTCATATATGCTGTTGCAACTGATTTTGTTTCTGCAGTGATTTTTGGTATGCGTTCATCCCGTTCATCGATGAATTTTGTTACTGTTTCCCGTCTTTTATCGGGATCACGAAGTCCACTTAAAGCTTTTCCAATCATGTCCTCATAACGGGTCTTTAAAGACGATAGAACCGCTTTTGATTTTCGCTTCACTTCTGTTTGTACAATCTTTTTAATTCGTTCAAGCCGCTTTTCTATTGGCATATATGCGAATTCTTCTAGGAATAGCTTTTTCAAGTGGCTTCCACGCATAATTCGGTATTTTTCTATAAATACATCCTCATTAAATAGGCTTGCCAAATTATGTTCATGGATTTTGATATATCTGTCTAACAGGTCTCTGTAGAATAAAGAACCTTTTATTTGCGGAATGTTGAAGGTAGGAAGTGCATCAAGTCCTTCTTCCACGATGGTTTCAAGCTGCTCATTAGGATTTTGTAATTTTAATTTAATGCCTGTTGCATTTTGGACGTACTCTGCATAGGTCGTTTGGCAAATTTGTTCCACCCCAAGTTCTGGTAAAACGTCGCCTATATATTCGATAAATAACTTGTTTGGAGCAAGAATCATCAATTGCTCTGGGTTGAAATGTTCACCCATTGTATATAAAAAATAAGATATTCGATGGAGTGCGATAGTTGTTTTTCCACTACCCGCGGCGCCCTGTACGAGAATGGGTTGTTTTAAATGAGCGCGGATAATTTCATTTTGTTCTTTTTGAATCGTTGCAACGATTTCAGTCAATCGTACATCTGCTTTTCCTGAAAGTGCCTCTTGTAAGAGGTCATCGTTAGTTGTTAAGTCAACATCCTGAAAGCCTAACAGTTCACCATCTTCGATTTTATATTGGCGCTTAGAGAATAAGTGCCCTGTAAAAATTTCGTCACGTACTGGATAGGAAATCTCACCAAGTCGACCGTCATAGTAAACGTTAGCTACGGGAGAACGCCAATCCACAATAATTGGCTCAAAGGTTTCGTTATGGAAAAGTGATGTTTTTCCGATATATAAAAGCTCCTCAAGCTCACCTGTTCGTTGGAAGTGTATACGGGCAAAATAAGGTTTTTTCTTTACTGCCTCCAAGCTTTCTTTTTGATTTAAAGCTAACTCAAAAAAACGTGAATTAGTTAGGATATTGATATAACTATCACTAGAATCAATATATTCAAGGTTAGCCAACGATTCTTTAATTTTGTCTTGAACCGCTTTTAAATCTCTCTGTGATGCCTCAAGGAGTTCATCCATATAGTGTTTCGTATACTCTAATCGTTCAACTTCTTTTTGAAACTCAGGGTTCTGTGTTTGATTGCGTTCATCTTGGTTCGCCACTTTCGATCACTCCTCCAATCTTTCGTGTAATAACGGGCCAAAAAAAGCTAGATATTTATCTTACTAAATTTTCCTTATGAAGTGAAGTTATGCATATGTTTTTTCAGTTAAATTGAGTGGAAAAAGGGAAAGAGTAAGTGAGGATGAAGAATTTGTAATAACATTTTCTAAAACTTAAGAACCGCTTCCTATAAATTGTGGAAGCGGCTATTTTTAATGATAGGAATAAATTTATTGAATACTAAGCATTAAAGCTAAATAACTACTAAAAACAATGAATATCCCCATCATAAAGGTCATAATAGTTGGCATTTTCTTAATAAATGAATAAAGCATTAACACTAGGAATAGAAGAGATAAAACGGCTAGTGTGATAGCAGTAGCATTTAATGAAAACTGAACCGTCATATTCGCTTGAAAATGACCTTGGTATATCAAGTTGAATATCGGTGAGATATTGTCGCTTGAGATTTCGGTTTCTCTCGGTGGAGATTGTTGGCCAAGAGTAGCTGTTGCTGAAAAGATAAGTAGCATCAAAATACTTTCGGCTTTTACCCATGGGAGAGGGTTAAAGTCATCTTCCGATTGAACTTTCTTTTTAATCAATAAGCCATTTATAGCAGCAAAAATCAATAACGGGATGATTAACAAATGTTTGATTAACAGTGTTTGTCCGTATGAAATAGGCCATGAATTGATATAGTCATCCACAATGATGTTCATTAAAAGAAGTCCACTGACAATGGTCATAAAAAAACAAACTAGTGCAACAGGAGTAAACCATTTTAAAAAGTTAGCCCAGTGCAGATGATTTTTTGAAAACCAGCTGATAACGAACAATATACCCACCCAAACCGTCACGGCTAGAAAGTGAACTGTATCGCTTAGAAAGCCCCATAAAATCGTATAGGAGCTAGCGTGACTTGACCACCCTAAGGCAAGTATTAAGATGAAAGTAAGAGCTAACCCCATGAAACAATATACTTTCTTTTCTTGAAAATCGAATAGAAAGATATAAACCATTAGAATTATCGAGATGATGAAGGTGAAAAGCCATGCCTTTCCTACTTCAAATGTTAATAAAACAGATTGTAGTGTTTCCCCAAAATCTCCATTTGGCCATAGGTATACTAAAATTTGCATTACAGGCACAAAAGAGAAGATGGCTACACCTATAGTTGAGGTTAATAATTTACCTCTGGAAACTTGAATTGTAGGACGAAAAGTGTCAGGAATTATAAAAAGGATGAAACTACCCATTAGGATAGAGAAACAAAGATAAACCAATGCTTGACTAATAATGCCTATGAAAGTCATGAGCTACTGTTTCCTTTTTGCAATGAATAAAAAGCTTCCTACAATAATCAAAACAAGGACACCAATAAGTGTTGGTGTTAAATAAGAAGATTTATTTTCGGTAAGTTCATTGTCAACCTGTTCTTGCTTAACGGTAGATTCAGTTTCTTTTGTATCCCTAGTATTGACTTCTATGTTTACTATGTCCTCTTTTGCATCATCGTTTGTCTCTGTTACTGGTACATCAACAGTAAAGGGGATTTCTCCTTCGATTACATGACCATCTGCACCAATAATACTCCAATCAATAAGATACTCGCCATTTTCAAGGGGATCTGAAAGAGAGCCAGTTAGCTTATTTTCTGAAACGGAGATGCTATCTACTTCCATTTCCTCATTGTTCTCATTTTGGAGTGTGAAAGTACTACTTTGCTCAATTTTCCCTTCAAAGGTTAATGTAATTTCTTTTAATTGTTCAATTAGCACTTCTCCATTTTGTGGGGAAGAGCTTTCAAGATGTGTATGAGCATATGCGTAATTCGCAAAAGAGAATAAGAAGAGAGCCGAAAAAATTAGGAATTTTTTCAACATAAAAACCTCCAAACTAATCATTTCGGATAAATTGTAGCATATTGTTATCAGTAAAAGCCCATAGAAAAGGTTGAGGAAATCTACTTGTTCTGTTGTTTTCAACAATCCAATGAAATTTTTTTAAAGAAGGGGACTTGAAGTCTGTATTTCATATTTTTTTCAAACCAGTATAAGGAGAATGCAACAGAAGTGGTGTGATGATGCATACTCCTTTATAAGTGTTATTATGATTCTGCTTTTTTGGGGAACAGGAGGTAAGATAGACTTATCGCTCCGTCAATAACTAAAACGAGGGACCATGTTTTCCAAACATTCAATAAAGCTTCAATAGAGTCGGAGCTTATAAAACAAATCATTAGCCAAAATATTGCACTACCAATTGCGTAAGCTAAAACATGTCTACCCCACATTTTCAACTCGTAAAGACCTTTTTCAACTCCATATCGAGTTCTTTTCTTAGATTCCCTTTTTAAAACATAAACTTGATATTTATTGTCTGCCCAATTAATCATCGTTTTTCCATAGCTAATAGAGACACCAATGTAGATGACAGATAATCCATGAGCGGCAGTTGCTATAGCACCAGAGTGTAAATCAACTACAGTTAAAACAATTAAAGCTAAATCAATAAGAGGGGTTAATAAGAAGAACAGAATGCTTAAACGTTTTTGATGTAAAGCATAGCGTGTAAAGAGACCCGCTATGATTGCAATCCAAAATAGAATCTCAGCTACGATTATCCATTTAATCACTTATGGAACTCCTTTATTTTTTATAAAATACGTTTGTATTAAAATACTAACATGATGTTTTTGGTAATACAACTGTATTAAATAATGTTATAATTACTTTATGCCAAAAATAGTGAATCATGAAGAAAGAAAAGCTTTAATTGCAAAATCCACATGGAATGTAATTGCTAGGAAAGGACTTGAAGGAGCTTCTGTACGCACGATTGCAAAGGAGGCGAATCTTTCTCTTGGAGCAGTTCGACACTACTTTGATAATCAAGAGGAATTACTCGAGTTTGCCATGGGGTTAGTGGAAGAACAAGTAACTAAGCGCATTATGGAGCATACCAAGTTACCTTTACCTTCAAAGCAACTAGTACTGAATATGTTAATGGAGTTAATCCCAATGGGAGACCGTATCATTGAGATGCAAGTATGGTTAGAATATATCTCTTACAAATTACGGAAAAAGGAGCTTCAGGAGGATTCAGTTCACCAAGGAATTGTATCCATAATGCATCAATTAAATGAAAATGGCTTTTTAAAAAAGGATGTTCATTTAGATGAGGAAATCGTTCATTTACATGCATTAGTAGACGGTTTAGCTCTTCATATATTAATGGGATTAGTAAAAATCGATGAAAAACAAATACGCTCATTAATTGAAAGAGAGCTAGATAGGATATTTGCATAATTCCCGAGTACTTACAAAAAAACAAAAGCGACCGTCGCACTTCATTGACGGTCGCCTTATTTTATTTACTACCACTTTACCTGATGTGCCTCAACACAGCCAAGCATTTGTTGAATCAAAAGGGTGGAGCCATCTTCGAGTTTAATATGTCCATTATAATAGCCAACTAATCTGTAGGCATCAGAATTAACTAGCTTTGAATTGGTTTGTGAAAGACGTTCAAAAAAAGGATGAAATGTTAGCATAACAGTATCTGAGAATTTAGATGTAATATACCAAGGCTTCATGAAGTTATCCTGATCATTGTTGAAGAGCACGTCTTCATGGATTTTATTCATATGCCCGTCTACAAAGACTGCATTTTCTGTCATCCCGGTTCCGTCAGTCCATTGTCCACCTAAATTTATGCCGATTCTTTTACCACGAACACTTTGAGAGGCCATGGCCCAATTCCACTGAGCATGTCGAGGCCAAACACCACGGCCAAAATCAAGGACAGCATAGCAATCTTCCTCATTGAAATGATAAATCCTGTTTCCAAGTTTCAAAAATCCAGAGGCAGGTAAGGTGTGATGTTTCGCGGTAAAATGAAAGGTTTGACGATTCCAAGGAACGACAACATTCAGTGTTTCATCTTCTGGTGGATGATGTATATTCAGCTCAACTAGAAGTGTATCGCTATCAAAGTTATCTGAAGTAACTTTTAAATAAGTTTGGTTCTGAAAATACGTAATATTAATATGAACTTCGTTATCTTTAAATTGAATTGGTTCAAGTACTCTAGTTGGCATTTTTAACTTCGAACCTATACCAAGAGGAATCGTTATCATCTTTTCAAAGAATCGTTGTGTGTCATATTCAAGGAAATTAACAAAGCAGACCGCAGCGTAATCAAAATGGCAAATCCGAATGGAAAATAAAATTTCCTCACCATAAATACACCAATTATTCCATTTTTTCTTCCTTAAATAGTGACCAGATAAATTGCAATCGATGATAGGTTTACGAGCAAAGCCAATAGCTTCTGGGTTTAAATTTCCCTTCTTATCACATAGCCTAGTTAATTCAGTAATTTCTCTTTCAGCGTGCTGCGTCAATTCCAACATCCTCTCACTCATGGTATCTAGTACTAATCTTCGTCCTTCACGAATAAGAAAGTAGAAACTTTATTATCCGCATAAGTGCAACTAAGGCTAATCGCAAAAGGAACCTACGATTAACCATGTTTTCTAATATTGGAAGTAAAATATGATTTTTGATAACGAAATATATCTACTCTCAAGTATTTGTAAAATTTTTAATATGTAATTCACTTTTATTTAAACAGAATTAGTTTCATTGTATCAAAGTCTAAGTTTCATTGCTTTAGTCATAGTGAATTAACAAATAATTGTAACAATTTTCCTTCCAATCTTTAAAAATACGAGAAAAAAGAAGCGCATAGAATGATGGAAAGGAGGTTTAACAATTCCAGTTTATTATAACCGTAATGCTGCCGTTCAGTATGCAAGAACATGGTGGGATAAGAAAAATCCTAACTACCCGGCGTTTTTAGTAGATTGCACAAATTTTATTTCCCAGTGCTTACGTGCTGGTGGGGCCCCTATGAGTGGTGCCCCAAATCGTGCAAGAGGTTGGTGGATTACAGATGCATGGAAAAGTGGTCGCGGAGTTGGTGGAAACTATTCAAATGAATCGTGGAGTTATAGCTGGTCTGTTGCACATAGCTTCCGCTGGTATTTGCAAAATGCCAAGTCAGGGCTAACAGCAAAACTAGTAGATTCTCCTTCTAAACTTCAAATAGGGGATGTAATTTGTTACGACTTTCAAGGGAATGGTGTTGTAGATCATTCAACAATCGTTACAAGTATGGTTGATGGAATTCCATATATTCATGCTCATACTGCAGACAGTGCTGACCGTCATTATGACTATTCTAATTCACTCGCGTACACACCAAATATTAAATACTACTTTTATAAAATAGATGACGTATTTAATTAAAACACTGGTAAATTGGACTTGTGTGCTAAAAAACTGAGATAAACAATGCGCATTTTAAAATGTGCCTAATATGTGTTAAGGTTGAAAGCGAGGTTAATATATTATTTAAAATTAGGTAATTTCTTTGAAGGAGAGAAATAAATGAACCAACAATCTTTATCAGTCCGAGAAGCTATCATTTCCAGACGTTCAATTAAAAAATTTAATGGTCAACCAGTAGATCGAGAGGTATTACTACAAATAATTGACAATGCTGTATGGGCACCCAATCATAAAAACAGAGAACCTTGGAGACTTGTAGTTGCATGTGGGCAAGAGATCTTTGAATTGCATGAGTTATTACGTGATCTAGCGATTCCAAAGTGGAAAGAACTTAATGAAGATACATTAGAAAAACAGATGCAAAAATTTACTTTACCAGGAGCATATGTATTTGTGATTGTTCCAGAGGATGTACGTCAAAAGCAACGTCTTGAGGATTATGCTGCAGCAAGTATATTTATTCAAAATATTCAACTATTAGCTTGGGATTTTGGAATTGGCTCTTGTTGGAAAACGCCAGATTTCTTAGATGCTCCAGAATTTCGTGATGCATTAGAAGTGAAATCAGGTGAAAGAATTATATCTATGCTACAGTTAGGATATTTCGATGTTATTCCGAAAGCAGTAGAACGAAAAAAGAGTGACGAAATTGTGACGATTTTTGGTAGAAAAAAAGAAAATTAATTTACTGAAAATGAAAGAATTCTACTAATTTTACTATATTAAAAAAACATTTTGGGATTGGCTGAAATAGCTTCTCATTGGGGATATTAGTGCTGAAGATGTAATAAGACTAATAAATATCGTTAATAATGTTATTTTTTTCGTTTTATTTTTTCCTGGATTTATAAGGAAATGCCTGACAGGAAATGGTGAAATGTTTCGTTTACAATAAACACTAGGAAGCAATTTCCTTAGTGTTTTTTTTATTTCTACTAATTTTGAAAAGAGGATGAAAACATGTCTAAACACCCTTTGGAAAAATGGGGAAGCATTGTAGGTAATAAATACTCACGTTGGGTAACACTTGTGTTGTGGTTACTCGTTGTTACGGTTTTATCCATGTCATTGCCTCAAATCAATAGCATTGAAAATTACGGAGGTAGTGACTTACCTGAAGATGTGATGAGTGAGCAGGCAAGTGCCATCATTGATGAACAATTTTCCTCCGGCTCTGGGATTCCGCTATTAATTGTATGGTATAAAGAGGCTGGATTAGAAAAAGCGGATCTTGAATCGATTAAAGCTCTATATAAGGAATTAGCAGAAGATCCTTTAGATGAACAAACAACACTTCCACCACTTGGTGACATTCCGACTGAAGCGCTTTTAGGTAGCGTTTCTGAGAATGGAAAATCGATTGTAACACCTGTATTTTTTGATGAATCTGTGGATACAGATGTCTTAAAAGAAAACCTAAGTAAAATTACATCAGTTACGGAAGATTTGATTGGTGAAAATCCTTACGAAACAGATATTGAAGACAATGTTCTTCATGCTCGTTTCTCAGGACCTGCAGGTATTTCTGTAGATGCAACAAATCTGTTTATGCAAGCTGATGTGAAACTATTAATCACAACTGTGATTTTAATTTTAGTATTGCTTGTTGTTATTTATCGCTCACCACTTTTAGCGATTACACCCATTCTTGTAGTGGGAATTGCTTATGGTGGAATTAGTCCATTACTTGGATGGTTTGCTGAGAATGGTTGGATTGACAAAGATGCACAAGCAGTCTCAATTATGTCGGTATTGTTATTCGGTGCGGGTACCGATTATTGTTTATTCTTAATCACACGATATCGTGAAAAGCTATTAGAGGAAGAAAATAAATTTTTGGCACTTTCTCTTGCTATGAAAGAATCCGGTGGGGCAATCTTAATGAGTGCATTAACTGTATTCATTGGACTAGCAACACTTGGTTTAGCCCATTACGGAGCATTCCAACGGTTCGCTGTACCATTTAGTTTTGCGATTCTCATTATGGGAATAGCTGCTTTAACGGTATTACCAGCTATCTTAGCTATTTTTGGTCGTGCAGCCTTTTGGCCATTTGTACCACGTACAGAGGCAATGGCGCAAAAACATGCAAAAGGTAAAAATAAAACGCCGAAAGAACCAAAACAAAAGCATCCGGTTATGTCTAAAATCGGTGAATTTGTAACTACTAGACCTTGGCTAGTAATTATCGTCACAGTCATTATTCTAGGCGGCTTAGCATTAACTTCAACACAAATTAAGTATAATTATGATTTGCTATCTTCATTCCCAGAGGATATGGATTCTCGAGAAGGATTCACAATCATTGCTGAAAACTTCTCGCCTGGTGAATTAGCACCAGCCAAAATCATTGTTGATACGAAAGGGAAAGACATTGATTTAACGGAACAAATCGCAGCGCTTCCTTATATTGATGAAGTAAGTGAGCCAACTGTCGGCGAGACTGACACAAACATTCAATTATATGAAGCAGATTTAAGTGAAAATCCATATTCAAATGAGGCTATGGATCTCATCCCAGACTTACAGAATGATATGGAAACGATCCTAAAAGGTGCGGGAATTGAAAATGCAGATGAAAGCTACTGGATTGGTGGAGAAACTAGTGCGCAAGTAGACAAAAAAGAAGTACAAGAGCGTGATGAATCCATTATACAACCAGTAATGGTTGTTATCATCGCGATTCTATTACTAATGTATTTACGTTCAATCCCAGCTACGATCTATTTAGTAGGAACAGTATTAATATCCTTCTTTGCTGCATTAGGTTTAGGCTGGCTAGTATTAACAACATTCTTTGGAGCTGAATCGATTGCAAGTGCATTACCACTGTATTCGTTTGTATTCTTAATCGCTCTAGGTGAGGATTATAATATCTTCATGATCTCGGAAGTTTGGAACAACCGTAAAAAACAAGGACTAAAAGAAGCGGTGAAAAACGGGGTTGCTCAAACAGGTTCTGTTATTACATCTGCCGGATTAATCTTAGCAGGTACATTTGCTGTACTAGCAACGCTCCCAATTCAACTTCTAGTTCAATTTGGTGTGATCACAGCAATTGGTGTCTTAATTGATACGTTTATCGTACGACCACTACTCGTTCCAGCAATTACAACAGTCCTAGGTCGCTACGCATTCTGGCCAGGAAAACTATTCAAAAAACAAGACTAATACAAATGCTTACCCAAAACAAACTTGGGTAAGCACTTTTTATTAGAAAAGCGGAGGCGGCTCGCTCAGCTCCGAAGAAACTGGAGACTTTCGACAAGCATGCTTGCATGCGTGGGAGGAAGTCGAAGTTTCAATGGAGCTAGCCGCCGGAGCTGGACAGTTAGAAAAGCGGAAGGTGCTTGTTCAGCTCCGACAACAACTGGAGGAATCGACAAAAGGACGCTTTTTGTCCTTGCAGGCGATTCCGAAGTTGTCGAGGAGCTAGCACCTGCAGCTAGACAAAAAGAAAAGCGGAGGCGCCCCGGTAGCCCCGACAAGCGCTGGAAGGCCCGAATCGAAAGCATCTTTTCAGCTTTCGACCGAGGGACTGAAGCGACCTCGAGGGGCTGGGCGCCGGAGCTAGACAAAAAGAAAAGCGGAGGCGCCCGGTTTAGCCCCGACAAGCGCTGGAAGGCCCGAATCGAAAGCATCTTTTCAGCTTTCGACCGAGGGACTGAAGCGACCTCGAGGCGTTTAGCCCCGTGTAAGGTACTTTATTAATTGTGACAAAATAACATATTACAAATTGTTAAGAACCAAAGAAGCATTGTTTACCAAATGTCCATTTCATAAGGGATTTATTTCTAGTAAGGTAAATATACTACAAGGAATCGAGATATTTTAACTTTATCAATAGTTAGGTATACAACATACAAAGGGGTGTTGTTTTGTGACAGTTGAACAAAAGGTTAAAGAGTTACACCATTTTATAAATGGGGAATTAGTAGAAGGGACAAGTGGGCGTTATTCAAGCGTATATAATCCATCCACTGGTGAAGTGATAGCCCAGGTTCCTTTAGCAACAAAAGACGAAGTTAAAAATGCTATTGAAGTAGCTCAAAAAGCCTTTACTGCCTGGAAAAATACATCAGCAGGAAAACGTGCAGAAATCGTTATGAATTTCCGTCAGCTTGTTAAGGAGAATGAGGCAGAGCTAATCAATATTATCTGTACGGAAAGTGGTAAAACAAAAGAAGACGCAAAAGGCGAAATCACACGTGGTTTAGAATCTGTTGATCTTGCAATTAATGCACCACATTTATTAAAAGGGGAGTATTCTGTCAATGTTGGTGGAAATATTAATGCCTTTTCAACGAAATCTCCTTTAGGTGTAGTAGCTGCAATTTCACCTTTCAACTTTCCAGTTATGGTTCCCTTTGCTCAAACAAGCATGGCAATTGCAGTAGGAAATTCAGTTATTCTTAAACCTTCAGAAAAAGTACCAATGTCGGCTCTTTTCTATTCTGAGCTATGGAAAAAAGCTGGAGTGCCAGATGGTGTTTGGACAGTCATTAATGGTGACAAAGAAGCTGTGGATGAATTGTTAGCAAACCCTACTATTCAAGCAATCTCCTTTGTAGGTTCGACACCTGTTGCAGAATATATTTATCAAACAGGAACGAACTTTAATAAACGAGTTGCAGCTTTTGGTGGCGGGAAGAACATTATGGTTGTAATGCCTGATGCGGATTTAGAAAAAACTGCAAATGCCTTTATAGGGGCAGCTTATGGAGCAGCTTCTCAACGTTGCATGGCAATTTCGGGTGCGATGATCGTTGGAGAAGAGACAGCAGATAAATTTGGAGCCATATTGAAAGAGAAAATAGAGCAGTTAAAAGTTGGACCTTATACAGATAATGACGTTGATTTTGGACCAGTCATTACAAAGCAATCAAAAGAAATAGTTGAGGGTTATATTAATCGAAGTATAGTCGAGGGTGCAAAGGTTGTTGTGGATGGACGTAATCCTAGTATTTGCGAAACATCCAACGGATTCTATTTAGGACCTACTTTGTTAGATGAAGTGACACCTTCTATGGAAATATACCAACAAGAGGTATTCGGCCCAGCTCGTATATTAGTTCGAGTGAATACATTACAAGAAGCAATTGACTTAATAAACGCTCATGAACTAGGGAATGGAGTTACAATCTTTACGAATAATGGAGCTGTAGCTCGTAAGTTTGAAGAAGAAATAGAAGTTGGCATGGTCGGTGTAAATGTGCCTATACCAATTCCGGTAGGCTATTATAACTTTGGTGGTTGGAAGCGTTCCAAGTTTGGGGAGGGCTTTATGTTTGGACCAGATCAAGCACGGTTCTTTACAAAAGTAAAAACGATTTCAGAAAAATGGCTTAATGTAGAGGACGAAACAACTACATCTTTTGCCTTTCCAAGTAACGAAAAAGCATAGTATATACTGGAGATATCTAATGTTGACTTATCAACATTTAGATATCTTTTTTTTGGTTAATTGATAGAATTATCAGATAGTTGTAGCTAAAGTGTTATAGTTTTATTAAAATATATGTAATTTATAATTTTTTGGTAGAAGGAGGGGGATAATGAACAAGTCATCGTTACAAATTACCGATATTCTAACCAATAAGCACTTCGAGAAGGCAGAGTTAATTGCTGGAACTAATGGCATTCATAATTTAATAAAATGGGTTCATGTCTTAGAGGTATCAAATGCTCAAAAGTTGTTAAAAGGATATGAACTAATTTTAACTACAGGAGTTAGCTTCCGGCAAAGTCCTATTCAATTCCAGCAGTTTGTTCAAGGACTTATTGAAGCGAATTGCTCGGGTCTTTGTATTGAATATGGTGATTATATTCAAACGGTTCCGAAAGAAATCATTGCCCTTGCAAATGAACATCATTTTCCCATAATCGTCTTCCATGAAGAAGTCCGATTTGTAGAAATTACTCAAGATTTACATACCCTCATTATTAATTATCAATATTCTATGATGTCTCAACTAGAAAACTACTCCCAAATTTTAAATAAAGAAACTTTATATACACAAAATGCAGATCAACTACTAAAAACCCTTTATTCTTTTCTACAAACCCAAATTATCTTTGAAGTAGAGGGCCAAGAGCCGATTTTCTATCCTAATATGACAAAAAAGGAAAGAGAACTACTTTTAGTAAAGAAGGCTAGCGTCGATACCAGTTCAGAATTTACAATCTATCCAATCTACTTATTTGAACATAATTATGGCGAAATATCACTCCATAGTGGAAATCGAGAAATAACTGAATTTGAAATGCTGATTTTAGACAGAACCGTCACAGCTTTAGCTCAAGTCCTACTCCGAAATTTATATGTAGAGGAAAAAAAGGGGATGGAGGATGCGAAATGGCTCGAAGAGTGGTTGGAGGGAGTCCACTCCGAAGAAGAAGTGAATCAGTTTATTTTATCCGAATGGCCGAATTATAAATTGAAGGAAAGTACGGTACTTGTAATTTCACTTCCTCGAAATGAAAAAAACATGCAATTAGATGGTACGTATTTTAAACTCTATTGCCATGCTATCTTTGATAAAAAAGGTTTTTATTCCTTTGCTATTCAGAAGAAATATCGCTTAATTTTAATTTTATTGAATCGGCAGGATGGCAACTCCATGAAGGAAAGACTTCGGGAATGCATTCGGAAGTTGGAAAAGTCTGACTTATTGATGGGGCAAGAGTTAGCAGTAGGGAAGTTTGTAAAAAATCTAACGATGATTCAAAAAAGTTACCAAACGGCCTTAGATACTTTATATATATCAAGGAATTTAGAGGACTCTAATCATTTTTATGATGAATTATATGTTTTCCACCTTATTTATAAAATGCAAAAGCACACAAATTTGAATGAAATGATTGATGAATACTTACAACCATTAGTTGAGTTTGATAAAAAGCATGGTGGAGAATTACTTGAAACGTTAGAAGTGTATTTACAATCAAATGGATCAAAAAAAGATACCGCAGAGCGTTTATTTATTGTGAGACAAACGTTGTATCATCGTTTGAGGAAGATTGAAAGCTTAATTGGAAGTGATTTTATGGATGGGAAAAATCGACTTGCTTTAGAGTTCATGCTCTTAGCAAGGAAGTTTACAAAGAATCTGAATGAATAATCAACTACCAAATAATTTTACTTAGTGTACAAAATCAATGGTTTTGTTTTACATTTTGTTACATGCAATGAGGCTCTCTTTTCTTCATAATTATTTGTAAATTAAGCGTTCGGATGGTAAAAAGCGCTTATCTCAAAACGAAGATGGGAGAGTGACTGGGATGTTAGAAACTACTTTTGGAAAAGAGCTATTAGAAAAGGATGAGAAATACGTTTGGCATTCAATGAAGCCCTATAATCCAAATGCAACTCTCGTTATTGAAAAGTCAAAGGGTGCCCACATTTTAGATATTGATGGCAAGGAATATATAGACGCAATGGCGGGTCTGTTTTGTGTCAATGCTGGTTATGGTCGAGAAGAGCTAGCAAAAGCTGCCTATGATCAAATGATTTCTAATGCGTATACACCATTATCCCAAGGGCATGTTCCATCTATAAAACTTGCTGAAAAGTTAAATAATATGCTAGGTGGAGATTACGTCATCTTTTTCTCAAACAGCGGTTCTGAGGCAAATGAAACGGCTTTTAAAATAGCGAGACAATATCATCAACAAAAAGGAAATACTTCTCGATTTAAAATTATCTCTCGCTATCGAGCGTATCATGGAAACACTGGGGCATCGTTAGCGGCAACGGGTCAAGCAGAACGTAAATATCGATATGAACCTTTGTCACCTGGATTTCTCCATGTTGCCCCACCAGATTCCTATCGAAGAAATGAAGATGCCTATTCAGATTATCTTGAAATTCCAAGTGTAAAAGAAGTCGATCAAGTGATGACGTGGGAGTTTAGCGAGACGATAGCAGCTATGATTCTTGAACCTATTATTACAGGTGGAGGTGTACTAATTCCTCCAGCAGGTTATTTAAAAGGAATTGAAGCAGTTTGTAAAAAACATGGGGCGCTAATGATTGTTGATGAAGTCATTTGCGGATTTGGTCGAACTGGCAAACCCTTTGGATTTATGAATTATGGGGTGAAACCAGACATAATTACAATGGCAAAAGGTCTCACAAGTGCGTATCTTCCTTTATCCGCAACAGCTGTAAAACGTGAGATTTACGAAGCATTTATGGCAAGTGGGGAATATGACTATTTCCGACATGTCAACACATTTGGTGGCCATCCTGCAGCATGTGCAGTTGCACTTAAAAACCTTGAAATAATGGAAGAAGAACAGTTATATGAGCGTTCGGCAGTGAAAGGCGAAGAAGTGCTCCATTCATTAAAAGCCCAATTAGACAAAAATCCATTAGTTGGAGATATCCGTGGGAAAGGTTTACTAATTGGAATCGAATTAGTAAAAGATAAAGCAACGAAAGATCCTCTGGAAATCGAACGTGTAAATAAGGTTATTGCAACATGTAAAGAAAAGGGAGTCATTATAGGAAAGAATGGAACAACAGTAGCAGGGTTTAACAATGTATTGCTATTATCGCCACCATTAAATATTGCTGATGAGGATATTGAGATCGTTATTAAGACATTAGTAGAGGCAATTCATCAATTAAATCCATAATAATAAAAGCAGAATGGTAATCCCATTCTGCTTTTATTATTGTGAAGATTGTCGATTATTTCCCGAGAAATGTTTTAATTTGCGAGATGAATGTCGAATTACTAGCAGATAAACTTTAGAAAATTCTAAAATAACGCTACAATATAAAAAGACTAGTGACATAAAATTATCGAGGAGCATCAAAATGACGAAAAAAATCTATGTAATTCATGAGAATGATGATTGGACAATTCATTTAACAAAAAGATTACAGGAATTAAATCTCCCCTATGAAACTTGGCATTTAGATGAGGGCATTGTTCGTTTGAATGAGGCTCCACCAGAAGGTGTATTTTATAATAGAATGAGTGCATCCTCTCATACACGTAATCACCGTTACGCACCTGAATTGACTGGTGCAGTTATTGATTGGTTAGAGTTTTACGACAAGCGTGTCCTAAATGGAAGTAACGCACTTCGCCTAGAACTAAGCAAAGTAAAACAATATACTCAACTTGAAAAGTATGGGATCCGAGTTCCGAAGACAGTTGCAGCGGTTGGAAAAGAACAAGTTATGGAAGCTGCGAAAGCCTTAAATATGGTGCCTTTTATTACGAAGCATAATCGAGCTGGAAAGGGACTTGGCGTTCAATTATTCTACTCTTTAGAAGCACTTCAAGAATATTTAGATAGTCCAGCTTTTGAAGAACCAGTAGATGGAATAACTCTTGTTCAACAATATGTAAAGTCGCCTGAACAGTTTATTACACGTGTTGAATTTGTTGGAGGCGAATATGTTTATTCCGTGAGAGTAGATACTTCAGAAGGCTTTGAGCTTTGTCCGGCAGACGCATGCCAAATCGGTGATCTATTCTGTCCGGTTGGAGAAGATCCAAAAGATCAAATGAAATTTAGAATTGTAGAAAACCCTCGTAAAGAGCTCATTGAAAAATATCAACACTTTTTAAGAGGGAACGGTATTGATGTAGCAGGTATTGAATTTATCGTTGATGGAGATGGAATTGTCTATACATATGATGTCAATACCAATACGAACTATAATTCGGATGCAGAAGAAGAAGCTCAAAAATTCGGTATGCTCGAGCTAGCGAAGTTATTGGGTAAAGAGTTAGAAAACTTGTAAGAATGAATCGTAGAAGACATTACTTTATAGCCGTTATATGGGGCCTTTTAAGTAGTGTCTTTTTCTGTTTAACAGGGATAGAAAATAAGATGTGGAAGTAATTAATAATAATGAATAGGACAAAGCTTTTTTGGGGGGGCAAAATATTGGATGTTAAGTTAGTTAAAGCGACGGCAGGAGATGTACTATTGCTTCATGATATTCAAACAAAATCATTCCAACCCTTAATGGATAAATACCTGGATTATCAGACGAATCCCGCAAATGAACCAATTAACCGACTATTCGAGAAAATTCAATATAGTTCATTCTTTAAAATTGTATTTGAAGGAAAAATTGTGGGAGGGATTCGAGTAGTTAAAAAAAGTAACAGCTACTGGATTAGCCCGATATTTATTCTTCCTGAGTATCAAGGGAAGGGAATTGCACAACAAGCAATTCATCTAGTGGAAGCCCTTTTTAAAGACTTACAAACTTGGGAACTACAAACGATCTTAGAGGAAAAAGGTAATTGCTATTTATATGAAAAAATAGGATACAAGCGAACGGATTTTGAGCAGAAGGTAAATGATAAAATGACGCTAATCGGGTATAAAAAATGCATTAGCACTGGGGAAAATAAGTAGTGAAAATTGGACTGAAGTAAGAGAGGTATTTTGGAGGATTAAAAATGACTGTTCTAACAAAATTAGCGTCACAACTTGATCGAAATGACGAAATCCCCAATATTGAATTAGCTCAAGAACTCGTAGAAGCGAATGATATTGAGGGAATTCAAGAAATTATAGAAAACTTAAAGAATAAAAATAAAAACATTCAATCTGATTGTATGAAAGTTGCCTATGAAATTGGAAGATTAAACCCGAATTTAATTAGCGACTATGCAGAAATTTTTATAGAGTTGTTAAAAAGTTCAAACAACCGTTTAGTATGGGGTTCAATGCAAGTCTTGTCAACGATTGCGGAAGTTAATGCAGCTAGTTTAATGGGAAATTTGCATGCCATCAAACTAGCGATTAAAACCGGATCTGTTATTACTATTGATAAAGGAATCCTTACTTTAGCTAAACTAGCTACAGTGAATGAAACGAATAATGAACAAATTATACCCTTTTTAATCGAGCATTTAAAAACATGTCGAACAAAAGAAGTCCCTCAACATGCGGAAAGCACCTTAATTGCTATTACAGATAAAATGAAAGAAGAATTTCTAAATGTACTTATGGAACGTGAACCATACATGACGAAACCTCAACAAAAACGAGTACAAAAAATCTATAAGCAGTTTATTTAATAAACAACTAAGAATTAAAGGAGTCTATTTCAATGAACATTAAACATCAACTGGAACAATACAAACCATATAATGACCAAGAAGCAAAAGATCAAGAAATTATTCTCCGTTATATGGAGACTTTTGATAATTTATTCACTAGAGAAAATGAATTTGCTCACTTTACTGCATCTGCATGGTTGGTGAATAAAGATCGAACAAAGGTGTTAATGGCGTATCATAATATCTATAACTCATGGTCTTGGGTAGGAGGACATGCAGATGGAGATACAGATCTTTTGCATGTGGCATTAAAGGAAGCCCAAGAAGAAACAGGACTGACAAATGTGAAACCAGTCTCTGAGGAAATTTACTCGATTGAAATTTTAGGGGTTCCAGCACATGTGAAAAAAGGTAAACATGTGGCAACTCATGTACACTTAAATGTTACCTATTTAGTAGAAGCAAACGAAAATGATTTAACGCGTGTAAAGTTGGATGAAAATAGTGATATAGGATGGTTTGAACTAGATAAAGCAGTTGAAGCAAGCACTGAACCAGAAATGAAGGTTGTGTATCGTAAATTAAATGATAAGCTTGGAAACTTTTAAATTATTATTAAAAAAGATGATGATAGCAAATATTATCTAGGGTGAAATATTTATTATCAAACTATTAAAAGGAATTACATATTAATGATGTAGTACCTTTTAAGGCTGGATATGTAACTGCTATACAAAAAATTCTTAATGGAATATAAAAGTAGCTTTTAAGTAAAGTGAAGACCAAAATTAAAAATACATCCATTATCTTAATAAAGATTTAATGGATGTAGTTGTATTTTTATATGCAAATAAAATTTTATTGTGAGAACTAATCTGTCTTATTATTAATGCGAAATATCAGAAACGGAGACACCTGTATTTGCCTTTACACGAATCTCTTGATAAATTTCTTGAGATTTTTTCTGTTCAACATTATGTTGTGTAAGAACTGTCCCTAAATAACCAGCAATAAAACCTAAAGGAATTGTAATGATCGCTGGCACAGATAATTTAACTAATGGCTCACCAACGAAAATGGCAGCACCCTCAACTGGACTCCAAATATTTGGACCCATAGCCCCTAAAATTAAACAAGAAACTACTCCAGTTACGATAGCAGCAACAACACCGTTCGAGTTAAAGCGTTTCCAGTATATTGTATACAAAATAACTGGTAAATTCGCTGATGCACCAATACAAAATGCAAAGGATACTAAGAACGATACATTTAAACTTTGTGCAAATAGTGCAAAAATAATTGAGATGATTGCGATCGAAATCGACCCAATACGAGCAGCAATTACTTGTTGCTTTTCTGTTAATTTACCATCCTTAATAATTTCACCATAAATATCATGTGAAATCGCAGAAGCACCGGTTAATACTAAACCTGATACTACCGCAAGAATTGTGGCAAAGGCAACAGCAGCTATAAATGAAAGTAAAATATTCCCCCCTAAATACTCAGCAAGAAGTGGGGCAGCAGTGTTACCTGCAGCATTTTCTAGTTTAATTGCATCGATTCCTACAAAGTGCATAGCTCCGAAGCCTAAGAAAATTGTTAACGAGAAAAATATAGCTGTAATCCAAGTTGTCCAAGAAATAGATGATCTTGCTGTTTTAGCATCTTTAACAGTAAAGAAACGCATTAAAATATGAGGTAATCCAGAAGTCCCCAGTACAAGGGCCATCATCATCGATACTGAATCAATAGAAGATGAATATTTCATTCCTGGATTTAAGAATTTATCACCATGCTCAGCTGAAATCGTATCGAACATATTCATAAAGCTAAACCCAAATTTTGCAAACACTAAAAATGCAAGTAGGGTAGTCCCAAATAACAATAAACCAGCTTTAATTATTTGTACCCAAGATGTTGCTGTCATACCACCAAATAATACATAAGTGGTCATCATAACACCTACAATTAGAACAGCAAGCCAATAGTCAATACCGAATAATAATTTTATAAGTGCACCAGCACCGACTAATTGAGCAATCATATAAAGGATAACAATAATAATCGTTCCAGTTGCAGCCACACCACGAATTCTCTTTTCATTAAATCGAGCAGTTAACATATCTGCTAAAGTGTAGCGACCTAAATTTCTCATAGGTTCCGCAATAATATATAAAAGAACTAAATTTGCAACAACATAACCTACAGAGAAGAAGAATCCATCAAATCCTGTCAACGCAATTGCACCTGAAACCCCTAAAAACGCTGCAGCAGATAAATAATCTCCAGCTATAGCAAAACCATTTTGCCACCCCTTAAGTCCACCACCAGCCGTATAAAAATCACTAGCTGAAGAGGTTTTCTTCGCTGCAATATAAGTAATAATCAGTGTTAAACCAACGATTCCTAAAAAGAATCCTGCAGTCACTAAATTCATGCTGTACCACCACCTTTTTTGTATTCAGCCATTACTTCAGCTGCAATCTTATCAAACTTAGGTGCCATTCTTGTATAAACTATACATAAGGCAATCGTCATTACAAAAAGAGCAGCAGAATATACCCAAACCCCGGTAATATTACCAACCCATTTCTGTTGTAATACAGGTGTGAACGCTAATATCGGTAATAAGATATAAAACGTTAAGAAAACAGCAGTTACACTAAATAAAAACGTATTCTTTTTCTTTACAAATTGATTAAATGATGCCATTTGATCAATAGTTTTGTAATCAATTTGTTCCTTTTCAACCTTATTAAAGGTTGTTTTTATCATTTTTTCCCCTTGATTGTTCAATGTACTTATGTTCGCCATACCATTTCCCCTTTGTGAATTATTATTCTATCTTAAGCGTTTTATTTCTACTTAACCCCCGCTATAAGTTCATATTGTAGAAGAGAGAACCATGTAATTCAATACTATTTTTACAAATTTTACCCTTGACACTAGTTACCTACCGATACGGAAAAGCTTAGAATTATAAAGCTTTAGAGAGAATTTTCCTACATAAATTAGAGATAGAACATATCATAAAAAACTATAGAAGAGGAATAAAAAGACAGAAAATTTGCAAAAAACAGAAAAAACGAAACAACTTTAACAATATAATAAATCGATAAAGTCATATTGTATTAAACAAAGATTAAGAAAAGTTGTTATAGTACAATTAGAAAAAGTAATTTTTTGATATAAAAAAATTTAAAAAATTTTTGATTTTCAATCGCATATTAATGAAAAATCCTGTGAAAAAATGTGTGAAATGATGAATTGATTTGAGAAGGGGAAATATTCCATTGTTTATAATTAGAAGAATCTCAACTTTAACTCTTCAAATTCAACCAAGATGATATTTTAAACTTAAAAATGCAAAAGAAGAATCCATTTTGATCAATCTTTTTTCAAAATGGATTCTTCTTATTAATGCTAGGTCATCTTTTTTATTTGGAATTATTTTTATGGACCTCTTTACAGGGAATGGGTTGTGGAGTAACCTTTTAGATAAAATAACTGAATTAATAGAATTTTTATTCAACTTAACTAAAACATCTTAGTATATTTGGTAATTCTACCGATGATGCTGGATGTTTATTTTTTTATACTTGAAGAGAGGATTATAATCGGAATTTTTAGACTTTAATTAGTTATCAAGGCTGAAACAATTGGAGAAGTGTAATGAAAGTGGGAGGGATTGATATGCAAGAAAATGCGTTTTTTAATCGAACATTGACTTTGCCAGCTAAAGAGAATGGAAAGTTAACTGGAATAACCTTTGCTGTGAAAGATGTGTTTGCAGTAAAGGGACATCGAAATAGTGCTGGAAACCCTACTTGGTATGAAACTCATGAAGAGGCGGAATCAACATCGCCAGTAATTGAAAGATTGCTAGAAAATGGTGCTACTCTATGTGGGATGACTCATACGGATGAGCTGATGTATAGCTTAAATGGAGAAAATATTCATTATGGTACGCCATTAAACCCGGTTAATCCTAATTGTATTCCAGGAGGTTCTTCAAGCGGTTCTGCATCAGCTGTTGCTAATGGATTGGTGGATTTCGCATTAGGAACAGATACAGGTGGTTCAGTGCGTGTTCCTTCCTCCTATTGTGGGTTGTTCGGTATTAGACCAACACATGGAGCAGTTTCCTTAGAAGGAGTCATTCCATTAGCACCAAGCTTTGATACTGTTGGATGGATGGCGAAGGATATAGATTTACTGAATTTGGTTGGTACAGTATTACTACCAGAATTAGCCATAACAGAATTCAATCAGCTTTATGTAGAAGAAACAACTTGGAGTTTCCTAGCCCAAGAAGATCGTGATATTTTAACTGCTGCTATCCCCAAACAATTACCAATAGAAAAAGTTAATTTTCAATCATGGGAATTAACCGAGTGGCCTAAAACTTTTAAATACATTCAGGGAGTAGAAGCATGGCAGGCGCATGGGGAATGGATTAAAAAAGAGAAACCTACATTTTCAGAAGCGATAAGCGGTCGATTTGAAGATGCAAGCTCGCTCGATACATCTGGTTACGAAGATGCAAAAAAACAACAAGCCCAAATAACTGAAAAGCTCAATGGATTGTTAAAAGACGATTGTTTGTTAGTCATTCCGACAGCGGCTTCTGTTGCGCCGGAAAAAAATGCATCTCCCCAATCGGTTGAACATATTCGTGCTATGACCATGCAACTAACATGTATTGCGGGGATTGCTGGTTTGCCTCAAGTAACGGTTCCGCTTTATAGAAAAGATGGCATGACACTGGGGCTTTCCTTTATTGCTAATAAGTATCAAGATCTTTCATTACTTAACTTTGTAAAACAGAACTTTGGGGAGGAATAGCCATGAAACTAGCAACCATCAACTATGAAAATAGTGAACAACCAGTAATACTTAGAGAAAACGGGGCAGTTCTTATAAAAAGTATAAATGAGTATGCAAGTGTGGAGCTACCATGTACTAGTTTTGAATTATTGGAACTAAGTGCCGTGAATGAATTAAAGCGAGTTATTTCTAATATGACAGAGTCAGACTGGAGAATAATCCCGTCAATTTCTCAAGGAGAGTTGCAGTTCGTAGCCCCATATCGGAGTCCACATCATATTTTTGGAGTAGGTATGAATTATGTGGAGAAAGCAGTTGATTTAGAGGCTATCCAAATTAAGGATGCACCGGTTATTTTTATGAAACCGACATCCAGTTTAATTGGAATGAATGAATTCATTGAGCTTCCTGAGTTTTCGAAGGTTGTCACAGCAGAAGGAGAACTTTGCTTAATCATAGGGAAAGAATGTCATAAAGTGAGTCCGGAAGAAGCCATGGATTATGTTAGTGGTTATACAACTTCTTTAGACATGACAGCTAAAGATATTCATGCGCAAAATCCAAGGTTTGTCCAGATTTCTAAAGTATTTAAATCCTTTTTTAGTTTTGGACCGGAAATCCAACTTCTCGTTGGAAATGAATCCTTACATGAGTTAGTTGTAAAAAGTGTACAAAATGGTGAAGTGCGTGCCGACAACACGGTAAGCAATATGATGTATTCACCGGCATTTATCTTATCGTACATATCACAGTTTGTTACGTTAATGCCAGGAGATCTAATCATGACGGGTACTCCAGGCTCATTTGAATTAAAAAATGGAGATAACGCGAGCTGTTATATTACTGGTTTGCTTGCTTTAGAAAATCAAGTTATTTAGGGGATGAAAAGGGGGCGTTTGGAATGGTAAAGCAGTATCGAGCAACAACGATGTCAACTAAGGGGATGGTGACTACTCCACATTACTTAGCATCCCAAGCAGCACTATCTATCTTGCAAAAGGGAGGCAATGCTATTGAGGCTGCCATTGCAGCTGCGTCTACAATCGGCGTAGTATACCCTCATATGAACGGCATCGGAGGAGATAATTTTTGGCTTGTCTATAATGCAAAGTCAAAGGAACTGAAAGCCATTAATTCAAGTGGGCGTTCTGGGGAAAAGGCTACAATCGAATTTTATCAATCAAAAGGATTTAAAAAAATTCCTTCGAGAGGTGCACTTTCGGCTAACACTGTTCCAGGAGCAGTAGCTGGTTGGGGAGAGGCGTATAAATATGCTCAAACGGATATGGAAGGGTCATTACCTTGGGAGAGTTTACTAGAATCAGCCATTCGATACGCAGAAGAAGGATTCCCAGTTACACCGAGTCAGGAGCATTGGACGACGGTTAATCTTGATGAAACGGATACAGAATTTCGAGCTTTACAACGATATAACGAATTTACAAAGGTCTTCTTAAAGGATGGTAAGCCCTATAAAGCGGGAGATATTATGAAACAAGAAGATTTAGCACAAACATTAAAAAAGATTGCTATAAATGGTGCGGAGTATTTCTATAATAGTGAGTTAACTAGTAAAATTATAGAAGACTTACAAAATTATGGTGGTATACTGACATTAGAAGATTTTAAGCAGCATACTAGTGATTGGGTTGAACCGATATCTGTAAAATACCGTGATTTTACAGCATACAACTTACCCCCAAATACGCAAGGTATGGCTTCATTATCCATTTTAAATATATTAAATCATCTTGATCTAGAACAAATCGATGAGGGTTCTTCCACTTATTATCACGTACTCGTGGAAGCCATAAAATATGCATTTGTAGATCGTGACCGATATTTAACAGACCCTACATTTGTTCAAATTCCATTAGGTGAATTATTAAGTGAAAAGCATGGATTGGAGATTGCTGAAAAAATAAAAGAGCATTATCTTGCTAAAGAGTTACAGCCCTTAGATGCTAAAGGGGATACTGTCTGGTTTGGTGTAGTTGATGAATACGGAAATGCAGTTTCGTTTATTCAAAGCATTTATCATGAATTCGGATCTGGTTTTATTCCTAAAGGTACTGGAATTTTACTTCAGAATCGGGGTAGTTTTTTCTCACTTGATAGTGGTCATGTGAATGCACTTGCCCCACGAAAGCGAACTTTTCATACGTTGAATCCTGCCATGTTACTGAAGGATGGGAAACCAGCTTTAGTTTATGGAACAATGGGAGGAGAGGGGCAGCCACAAACGCAGGCGGCACTTGTCACACGAATTATTGATTATGGCATGTCAGTTCAGGAAGCAATTGAAGCACCGAGATGGTTATATGGTCGTACTTGGGGAGCTTCTTCTAATAGCTTAAAAGTAGAAAATCGAATAGTTGAAGACATTCGTACAGAGCTAGAAAAGTTAGGTCATGAGATAGAAGTATTAGATGATTTTACGGATACGATGGGTCATGCAGGAGCAATATTTATTGACGATAAAACAAATGTGAAATATGGCGGTGCGGATCCAAGAGGAGATGGTATGGCAATTGGTTACTAAGAAAATATCAATACCGTTTGAACAGAAAGGGTTAATTCATAAGCAAAAGGATATATTCATCGCTTTCTTTCGTTCGGGAATATTAGGGTTTGGTGGTGGTCCATCAACCATTCCACTAGTAAAAAAAGAGGTAGTGGATATCTTCAAAATGATGAATGATGAAGAATTTTCGGATGTGCTTTCAATCGGCAATACACTTCCTGGACCTATTGCAACAAAGATGGCGGGGTATATTGGCTATCGAGTTGGTGGTTGGTTAGGTTTGATAAACGCACTAATCGCGACTGTGTTACCAACTGTGGTGATGATGATTATTCTTCTCGCATCATTAAACGAATTTAAGGATTTTGATTTTGTAAAAGGAATGACAAACGGGGTTGTACCAATTGTGGCCGTGATGCTCGGGGTATTAACCTGGGATTTTTTAAAGAAATCAAAAAAAATATTAGGGTGGAAAATTGGTTCAATCATATTAATTGCTTCCTTTGTGGCAATGATTTTATTAGGTATCCATCCTGGAATTGTCATTGCAGTACTATTGGTGCTTGCGCTATCCCTTCCGATTAAGAAGAAGGAGGAGAAAGAGTAATGGTCTATTTTCAAATTTTCCTAGCCTTCTTCTATCCTGGTATTCTCGGATATGGCGGAGGGCCGGCCTCTATCCCACTAATTGAGCATGAAGTAGTAGATAAATATGATTGGATGACAACGAGCGAATTTAGTGAAGTGTTAGCGTTGGGCAATGCATTACCTGGACCTATTGCAACAAAAATGGCAGGTTTTATTGGATATGAGGTAGCGGGTATACCAGGAGCGTTGGTTGCACTATTGGCAACAGTTGGACCTTCGTTAGTGCTAATGCTAATCTTATTAAATATTTTATATCGCTATCGTAACTCACCTCGTGTAAAGCGCTTATCCAACTTCGTACTGCCAGCAATTGCGATACTGTTAGCTGACATGACATTTGACTTTTTCAACACCTCTTATAATGCAATTGGCTTGATCACAACGGTGTTATTGATTGTAGGAGCTTACTTTGCACTAGAAAAGTATAAACTCCATCCGGCTTTTGTGATTATGGCTGGGCTTGTAATAGGAGGTTTCTTCCTATAGGTAATCTAAGTAAGGTCGTTAACTTGTTCTTCAAAGGGGGAATGGGTTAACGGCTTTTTGGTTTAAAGAAAATGTTTGAGAGCAAATAAAATGAAGTAAACTTGCTGGATTGAACTGCGTTAGAAAAAAATTCATATAAAAACTCGAGCAACAACAGGGGAGTTACTCGAGTCAATTCTATTAAACATCTAGGAGTCATTTTGTAGGAATCTTAGGGTTACCTGTGAATTCAATTACGTCGTATTCAAAGTAATTTTTTAGGATTAAAGGTTTATCGTCTTGGAAGAGTTCATCAGCGATTGCAGTGACAAGCTTTGGAACAGCATAACGAATTCCGGATAAGGCGGATGCTGAAACCCCGCAGCTAATTAGTGCTGAGTAATTAAATGCAAACAATCCGTATAATGCATTCTTTCCTTCATCGCAGTTAGATATAAATGAAAATCCTTTAGATAAATAAGGGTGTGCATCAATTAATGGGTTTGCAATATCGGCACTCGGAGTATATACATCATGCCATCGTGTGATATATTGCTCCACTAGTTTTAATTCTGGGCGTAAAGCAGGATCTGTAACTAACCCGGTACTAATGATTAAGTAATCAAAGGTAAAAGTATCATGTGGTGTGCGAACTACAGCACCATCTTCTGATTCGTTAACCTCTAGCCATGGGGAATCTAGATGTACATAAAAGCCATCCCATGCATTGGCACGATTGAAAGTATCGTTTGTTGGTGGTTGATTGAATTTGAAAAAGTGTAACATAGCAGCATACTTTTCATCATCACTTAAAGAATGGTAACGCTCAATAATTCCTGATTGCTCTAAGATTCTCATAGGATTGATACGGACCATCTCTTTACGTCGTATAAAGGTATGTGCTTCTTTTACTCCCATGGCAAGTGCAAAATTCGCATTATCAAATGCAGATGCTCCACCACCTAGAATGGCGATTCTTTTGCCCTTTAAAGATTCAAAATCAATGGTTTCAGATGTATGAGCATAACGAGATTTTGATAAGTTATTTTTAATAAAATCCGGGACATGCCATTCTCCACCACCTTGAATACCTGTTGCTAAGACGACTTTACGGGCAAGAATGGATTTTGATTTTGCTCCATTTCCGGTTAGATGAAGGCGGTGTAAGTTATCGTTTAATGGTTCTATTAAGTCAACCTTTACTTCATTTTGTACCGGTAATTCAAGGATATCTCGATACCATTTTAAATAGTTCATCCATTCATTACGCGGGATTTTATCGAGTTGGTCCCAAGACTCTTGACCATGTTGGGCAATCCACCAAGATTGAAAAGTGAGAGAAGGGATTCCTAAATCAATGGATGGTAAATGTTTTGGTGTACGAAGTGTAACCATACGGGCATAAGTAATCCAAGGCCCTTCGATACCAGCAGGATTTTCATCTAAAACGGTAATGTTTGTAATTCGTTCACGTTTTAAACCAAATGCAGTACTTAATCCGCTTTGACCGCCGCCTATAATTACAACATCAAAAACATGACCCTCAGGATGTGAAACAGGTTTGACCCACTCAACTCCTGCAACTGGATGGGCAATATAGGATAGATCTTTTTTTACTTGATCATTTAACGCTTCTAAACTCATTTAAAATCCCCCTTATTTTATATGTAAGATTTCTGACCCTTTATTGAGATAGATGTATGCTGTTATTTCGAAATACTTGGTGTTACTCGATGAATCAAGGGTTAAAAGTAAGGTACTAACAATTTTGAAATGGCCTCAAAAGAGGAGGGAATTCCAATATTGTTAGCTTCCTCGGTAAACTTGGTATCCCCATGGAGTAACCAATAACGGGACGTGATAGTGAGAAGCAGATTCAATCATATTAAATCGAACCGGTACAGTTGTTAAAAAATTTGGAGTAGGAAGGTCTACATTTTTCTCTTTATAGTAATCTGCAACGTGAAAGACAAGTTCATAGGTTCCTTGTTTCCAAGCTTCATTCGTAAGGATTTGCTCGTCGCAACGTCCATCTATATTGGTTCTAACGGTTTTTATAAGTTGTTTAGGTTGAGTGTCTTGTTCGAAATAGACATCGATTTTTACATTTTGTGCTGGCGTCCCATGATGAAGATCTAAAACATGAGTTGATAATGAGGGCATATCTAACTCCTCCTAATTTAATATGAATTAGCGAATAATTTTACTGCAAGAGGACTTTTAAGAAATCTAATATTACTAGTTAGTTAAAGACTCTATAATTGCATTAAATCGTATTTTGGCAATTTTATAGATTTCATCTAGTGCGGTTTCAAATTCCACTTCACGAGTATTATTTAATCGTTCTTTCATAGCAACAAGAATATCGCTCTTATCTTTTCCGGCTACCGCAATAATGAAGGGGAAATTGAATTTTTCCATATAAGATTGATTTAAAGTTGAGAAAACCTCAAATTCCTCTGGGGATAAGTTATCCAAGCCTGCTCCACTTTGTTCACGAACCGATGCTTTACTCATTTTAATGCGTTTTCCAAGCTCTGGATGTTCTTTAATTAAAGCGAGTTGCTGATTGTAACTCGCTTCTTCCACAATTTCCTTCATGACTTCAAATGCATCATTTACAGTTTTAAATGGCTTCTTAGATAATGCTTTTTCCGCAATCCAAGGGGAGTGCTCAAAAATACCACCAAAAGTCTGTATGAATTGATCATGACTAAAGCTGTTTAGCGTTTCAGGTAAAGAAGTGGCTTCCATCTTTAGTTACCTCCTTGAGAGACAAGGGATGTCTCTGTTACTTTAAGTTTTTCATTGTTAGATTTCTTTATAGATAAAACTAGATTTAAGAAAATGGCTGTTAAACTTCCTGTGATTAACCCGTCTCCAACAAGCATTTTTAATGATGCTGGTAGGCTAGAGAATAGCTCTGGTACAACAGTTGCACCTAAACCAAGGGAGATAGAACAAGCAATAACTAGTAAATTGTTTTGATTTGTAAAATCAACTGTACTAAGCATTTTGATACCAGAAGAAACGATCATTCCAAACATTACAACTGTTGCTCCTCCCAAAACAGCCGTAGGAATTAGTGTTGCTAAAGCCGCAATTTTAGGGATTAAACCAAGACCAACTAATATGATTCCTGCTGCTACGGTTACATTTTTAGATTTCACTCCAGACATTTGAACAAGTCCAACATTTTGGGCAAATGTGTTATAAGGGAAGGCATTGAAAATACCACCTAATAGAAAAGCGATTCCTTCTGCGCGGTAACCTCTTTCCATATCTTTAGGAGAAAGCTTTTGTTTTGTTATATCGCTTAATGCTAAAAAGGCACCAGTTGATTCAATCATTACAACAAGTCCGACGATGATCATTGTAATAATTGGTCCAATTTCAAAAGTAGGGGTTCCAAAAAAGAATGGAGTAGGTAAGTGGAACCACGAAGCGTTCCCAACTGTTGAAAAGTCTATAGGGTTAATCAAGCTATAAGCGACTGTACCAACAATAATTCCAATGAGTACAGCTAAGGATTTCACATAGCCTTTTCCAAAATACTGAACTAGTAAAATAACAAATAAAGTACCAATTGAAAAAATTAAGTTTTCTGATGAACCGAAGTTAGGGCTACTAGCACCACCAGCCATATTTTTAACTCCAGTAGGTATAAGGGATAAACCGATAATCGTTACAACTGTTCCTGTAACGACTGGAGGAAATAGCTTTAGAATTTTACTAAAGTATTTTGCAAAAACAATGATGAACAATCCAGTTACAATAATTGCTCCATAAATAGCTGTCATGCCGTAATTTGTTCCGATAGCAATCATAGGTGTTACGGCAACAAAGGACGATCCAAGTACAACTGGAAGTCCAATTCCGAAAAAGCGATTTTTCCACATCTGTAATAAAGTTGCGATTCCGCAAGTGAGTAAATCGATGGACATTAAGTAAGCGAGTTGTGTGGGACTTAATCCAATTGCGCCACCAACAAGAATAGGTACTAACATTGCTCCTGCATACATAGCTAAAACATGCTGTAATCCAAGTGAGGCTGCTTTTGATTTGCTAATTTGATCAATCATTTTTTTCCCTCCAAATTCATCTGTAATGTTTTCTTACTACTGATGTGATTATTTATTACATAATAAAAAATATTCAGTTAATTGTCTTTGGATGAATTGGCTAATTAGCTTATAAAGTTTTAGCTAAAGTAACTGAATGGATCAAATTGACTCTTAAGCAAGTTGTTCGATTAATAAATGGTTTCTGATTCTAAGTGCTAATCTGAGTTGAAGGGTTACTTCTGGGTCTTTTAAGTCTTTTTGTAATAATGTGCTGCATTTCTCTATGCGGTAAATAACAGTATTTCGGTGAACGTAAAGGCGTTTTGCTGTCTCGGAAATTTGACAATGACATTCCAGATATTCATTTAAAGTTTCAAATAATATCTTTTGTTCTTCCCCTGGGAGTGAGGAAAAGGCTTTGAAAACCATTCGATGATAATTCGTTAAATCTGTTTGTGGAATCATCTGAAGAAGTTCGTTGATTTCCTTTTTCTTATAGAAGGAAACTAATTTTCTTCTATTGCGTATAGTTAGGACCGTACTTTGCGCCTCTTTATATGCTCGTTGAATCTCAGAAAAATTGTGTGTTTGATTACTTACGCCAAAATTCATATGCAAGTCAAAATATTGGTGGATGGAGGCTTCTAATTCTGTAAGCAACTCTGTTAAAAACAATGTGTAATCCGAATTTGTATCATGTAATTCGTATAATAGAACCAATTCATTATTTGACGTAAAAGTGTGTATTGGAATACGACTAGATTGAAGGGCCTCCTCACAAAATTTGTGGATTTGTTCAATAACAAAGTTTGGTTGATATGTGTAGGAATTTGTTTTTGTTAATACATGCCCAATAATACATAAATACACTTGTTGGTAGGGTAATGAAAGTTCCTGAGCCATTGCTTTTAACGTAACTGGTGATTGTCCCTCGTTTTCTATTAAATCTCGGAAATGTTGATTGCGAATATTACGTTTTTGTTGTTGAAGAGCTTGTTCCTGCATAATGGCAAAGGATAAAACGTTAATCGCTTGCTCAATGGTTAAACGTGAAATGATATCTTGTTCATCAATGGAACCTTTAATCATTAGGTAACAATTTTTTTCTGTATTAATATTAATTGGATATAAAGAAATTGTTTGACGATTAGCTACAATAGAAAAAGTCCAGGCTTTGTTCGATGAATTGTGACGGATGTTGTTTCTCATCATCTTTTGAATGGAAGTTAGTTCGGGTACATGGAGTTGAGCAGAATACATCGGACGTAAAAATGGGCTAATTAATTGAACTTCTTTTCCTATAAATGAAGCTAATTGTCGGACAAGTCTTGGGATTCCTTGGCCATTTAAAATAAGTAGCGTAAATTGGCGATGAATATCCATCGCGTGTGATAACAATGAAGCCTCGCTTTGTAAAATCTTTTCGGTCATTAAAAAATTGATTTGTCCTAAAGATAGATGCTCTGGTAACTCAATGAAGGGTAAATTTAATTGATCTGCTAGTTGTAAAATATCTTGAGGGATTTCGTGTAAAAAACGATTCTTTTTAATGCCAATGCCAGCACAACCTTTTAAAGCCATCTCGCGTATAAGTTCCTGGAAATAAGAATGGTTATTTTGCAAGTGGTAGGCCGTTGTAATAACCAGTTCATTTTCGCGTAAGTACGGAATGATATCTGGAGCATCCATCATTGTAATGGAGCTGATTTCTCGGTTTTTACTCTTCTCCCCAGCGACCAATGTAATGGGAGCCAATTCTTTTTGAGAAAGCATTTGTAGAATGTTCACAATAGTACCCTCCTTTTTCGTTATATGTTACAAAATCTAACATAAATTCATAGAAAATGAAAGTATGTTATAAAAAGTTACATAAAATAAATATAAATTATGCCTTTTTGTTCACATTAACCAAATTTGAGTTTTTTTTTAACAAATCTGCTGATGAAGTGCATTACTTACTTTCTTATACTTATAAAAAGTTGAATATTCGGATATTTAAAGACTGGAATAACTGTATTTTAGGGAAGGTGGGGTGTCATATGAGCGAGATCCAAGTGGCAAAAACTCAAGTAAGCGAAATTCAAGGATTGGTAGATTGGCTTGCATCCTTCGGCATGGCAAAAGAAGGTGGAGTCACGAGATTACTATATTCGGAGGAGTGGGTACAGGCACAGGCTGCATTGAAACAAAAAATGGAAGATACCGGATTTAGTACGTACTTTGACCAAGTAGGTAACTTATTTGGACGAATAGAAGGAACATCTGAAAAGAAACAGGTTATTCTTACCGGGTCGCACGTCGATACAGTTGTTCATGGAGGAAAATATGATGGTGCTTACGGTATTTTAGCAAGCTTTCTTGCTGTTAAAAGATTAATAGAATTATATGGAAAGCCAAAGAAAACAATTGAAGTGGTCTCTCTTTGTGAGGAGGAGGGAAGTCGATTTCCTCTAACTTATTGGGGTTCAAAAAATGTGATGGGCGATTACTCTCAAATGTCTGTAAAAGATATGAAAGATAAAATAGGGATTCCGTTTAGTGAAGCAATGACTGAAGCGGGTTTTCCATTTAATGAATATAAGACGAGAAAAAGAGAGGATATTCACCATTTTGTAGAAATTCATATCGAGCAAGGGTCTATTTTAGAAAAAGGGCAGTCAGATATCGGGTTGGTTACTCATATCGTAGGTCAAAAACGATTTACGATTACAGTAAATGGAGAAAGCAATCATGCAGGAACTACTCCTATGATGGAAAGAAAAGATGCTCTTGTTTGTGCAGCGAATGTGATTAGTGAATTAACGGCTATAGCAAAAACTAATTATCCTCAATTGCGCATCACGACAGGGCAAATCCTTGTAAAACCCAATGTACCTAATGTCATCGCGGGAAATGTAAGTTTTACTTTAGATATTCGTCACCATGAATCAGACATACTTGAAGCATTTTGCCATCAAGCAATACAGCTTTTACATCAAATAGCTGATAGAAGTGCAGTATCGATTGACATTCATAAGTGGACAGATATTAGACCCGTATCTTTAGATACCAAGTTACATGATGAAATGAAAAATAATCTTACAAAAAAAGGATTTAAATATACAACTATAGTAAGTGGGGCTGGTCATGATGCACAAGTATTTGGTCAATACATCCCAACGACTATGCTTTTTGTGCCGAGTAAAGACGGCATTAGTCATTCACCACTCGAATATACAGATAGCGCCAAATTAGAAATTGGTGTCTCTGTTTTAATGGATTATCTATACAAACTAGCATATTAAGGAGTGAAATGTTATGAACTTTAAACAATTACAAACACCTACAAGAACCATAATGACGCCAGGTCCAGTGGAGGTAGATCCTCGAGTTTTACAGGCGATGAGTACTCCAATTTTAGGACAATTCGACCCAGCTTTCACACATATTATGAATGAAGTAATGGAAATGCTTAGAGGTTTATTTCAAACGAAAAATAAATGGGCATTTCCAATTGATGGTACTTCCCGTTCGGGAAATGAAGCACTACTTGCAAGTGTAATTGAACCGGGAGACAAGGTGTTAGTACCGATTTTTGGACGTTTTGGTCATTTACTTGTGGAGATTTGCGAACGCTATGGTGCAGAAGTGTACACTTTAGAAACCGAGTGGGGTAGTGTATTTGATCAACAAGAAATAATAAACAAAATGAAAGAGGTACAACCGAAAATTGTGGCAGTAGTTCATGGTGAAACTTCGACTGGTTGTATGCAACCATTAAATATTTTAGGAAAAGCGTGTCGTGAACAAGATGTATTACTCATTGTAGATGCTGTCGCTTCAATCGGTGGAGTTAATATTCCTGTGGATGAATGGTGCATTGATGGAATTATTGGTGGGACGCAGAAGTGTTTATCGATTCCAGCTGGGATGGCACCTATAACGTACAATGATCGTATTGAAGCTGTCATTCAAGGTCGTAAAAAAATTGAATACGGTATTGCAACTGAAGAGGAGTTTGAGCAAAAACGGACGAATATGATTCGTAGTAATTATTTTGATCTAGCCATGATTCAAGATTATTGGGGTCCTCGTCGTCTAAATCATCACACTGAAGCTACGTCAATGATTTACGCTTTACGAGAAGGATTACGACTTGTACTTGAAGAAGGATTAGAACAACGATTTGCCCGCCACAATTACCATGAAGTTGCACTTGTAAAAGGAATAGAAGCAATGGGACTTACGATTTTTGGGAATCCATCTTGTAAATTAACATCTGTAACTTGTATTGAGATTCCAGATGGTGTTGATGGTGAAAAAGTTCGTCAAATCATGTTAGAGCAATTTGGTGTAGAAATCGCTTCTTCCTTTGGTCCGCTTCAAGGGAAGATTTGGCGTATCGGAACAATGGGTTATAGTTGTCGAAAGGACAATATCTTAAAGGTATTACAAGCATTAGAGGCTGCCTTAATTCGTAATGGATTTGAACCAAATCGAGGAGAAGGAGTACAGGCGGCGCTAGATTACTATGGCGCACCTTCATATATTTCAGTAGAGGAGGTATAAAAGGATGTATGATCTCATCTTAAAAGGGGGAACAGTTGTTGAACCACATAAAGTTACTCACAGTGATATTGCTGTGAAAGATGGGAAAATTGTTCAAATTGCCCCCGAAATTGTAAATCAGGATAGTCCAACAGTGGAGCTTAAGGGGAAAATCGTATTACCTGGAGCTATCGATGCTCACGTACACTTTAATGAACCTGGTAATGTGGATTGGGAAGGAATAGAAACCGGGTCAAGAATGCTTGCTGCAGGTGGAGCAACATTGTATTTTGATATGCCACTAAATAGTAATCCTCCAACAATTGACGTGCCTTCTCTTAAATTGAAAGAACAGTTATCTAAGGAAAAGTCGGTTATCGATTATCGTTTTTGGGGCGGTCTTGTACCGCAAAATATTAGTGAGTTAGAAAGATTAGCAGAATGTAATGTAATTGGTTTTAAAGCCTTCATCTCAAATTCTGGATTTGAACCATTTAGTTCTGTGGATAACTTGGCATTGCTTAATGGAATGAAGGAAATAAGTCGTCTAGGGAAGATTCTATCTTTGCATGCAGAAAGCGATGAAATGACACGACTATTAGCCAATGAAAAGATTGCAAGCGGAAAGCTAGAACCGAAGGATTATTGTGAATCCCGTCCGATTATTGCAGAGGTTGAAGCTGTTCAAAGAGCACTTGCCTATGCTGAAATCACTGGTTGTGCTCTACATTTTGTCCATATAAGTAGCCCAGAAGCTGTTCAAGTTATTCATGAAGCGAAAAGGCACGGTATCGATGTGACGCTTGAGACTTGTGCACATTATTTATTGTTTAATGATGAAGCTTTTGAGGAACATGGTGTTTACGCGAAATGTGCACCGCCATTAAGAGCACCAAGAGTTCAAAGGGAATTGATAGAACTTGTTGCAGAAGGGAAGATAGACTTTATTACATCAGATCATTCTCCATGTTCTCCGGAGTTGAAGGACTTATCCAAACGTAATTTCTTTGAAGCTTGGGGAGGTATAAATGGAGGACAGTTTACGCTGTTATCGGTTTTACAAGTGGCGAAAGAAAAGGGCTTACCTCTAACGAAGGTTGCCAAACTTACTGCTGAAGCACCCGCTGTTCGCTTTGGAATTGAAGGCCAAGGTCGTATAGAAGTGGGGTATGACGCAAATTTTGCTATTGTAGAAGAAGTGCCATTTGTAGTAACAAAGGAAACAATGTACGCAAAACATAAGCACTCTCTATATGAAAATCATGAATTCCCGTATACAATCTTTGCTACATATTATAAAGGGAAAATGATTTTTACGAGCACTGAAGATTTATTA
>Ga0182742_1000417_pt1 | contig 68601 bp, 58 predicted proteins | sample eDN5th37CBELigMG_FD_128880 | JGI IMG/M metagenome (GOLD analysis project Ga0182742, IMG submission 128880) | Enriched Miracle-Growth compost microbial communities from Emeryville, California, USA - eDNA 5th pass 37_C BE-Lig MG (version 2)... ...
CGACGTTATAGGCCCAGTCGGCCGGGGTCTTGGCGTCGGCCTTCAGCGAACCGTCCATCATGACGGAGGTGAAGCCCGCCTGAATGGCCGTCATGCAGGTCGCCGGCTCGTTGCCGTGATCGAGATGCACGCACACCGGAATGTGCGGATACATTTCGACGACCGCGTCCATCATGTGCTTCAGCATGATGTCGTTGGCATAGGCGCGCGCGCCGCGCGAGGCCTGCAGGATGACCGGTGCGTCGGCAGCGTTCGCCGCCTCCATGATTGCCAGCGCCTGCTCCATGTTGTTGATGTTGAAGGCGGGAACGCCGTAGCCGTACTCGGCGGCGTGATCCAGAAGCTGGCGAAGTGTGATACGGGCCATGCAGGCTTTCTCCTCAACCCTTGTCCTGATGAATGCGGTGAGGGAATAGACAAATTGCAGGGCGTCGCAAGCGCAGAATCGACTTCGGCTGTGGGCCCGGAAACTTCAAACGTTTGAAAGGAAATGGCGTGTCGCTAACATGGGTCGGGACGAGCTGGAAGATGAACAAGACGCTGCCCGAGGCGCTCGCTTTCGTCGATGTGCTGAAGGCTTTCGTCCCGGAATGCGATTCTCGAATCCAGCCGTTCGTCATCCCTCCCTTCACCGCATGCCGGCAGGTCAAGGCCGGGCTCGCCGACACCCGGGTCAAGGTCGGCGCCCAGAACATGCACTGGTCCGACGCGGGTGCATGGACCGGTGAAATATCGCCGCCAATGCTGACCGACTGCGGGCTGGACCTCGTGGAACTGGGCCACAGCGAGCGTCGCGAGCATTTCGGCGAGACGGACGATGCGGTCGGCCTGAAGACCGCGGCGGCGGTGCGCCACGGTCTCGTTCCCCTGATCTGCGTGGGCGAGACGCTGGTCGAGCGGGAGAAGGGACGCGCGGCGGCCGTTCTCGAAAAGCAGGTGAGTTGGGCGCTGCGCTATCTGGAAGGTGCGGCGCGTGAGGCGCAGATCCTGTTCGCCTATGAGCCTGTCTGGGCGATCGGGGAGAAGGGCCTGCCCGCGAGCGCCGACTACGCCGACCGTCAACAGGCGCTGATCAAGGAGGTTGCTGGCGCCATTCTGCCGAGCGTGCCGGCGGTGCTCTATGGCGGAAGCGTCAATCCGGACAATGCCGCGGAACTCGTGTCGATGCCCAATGTCGATGGCCTGTTCATCGGCCGTTCGGCGTGGGCGGCGGAAGGCTATGTCGACATCCTTCGCAGGGTGTCTGCCGCGCTCGGATGAGCGCTGCGAAAAGATGAATCGGGCCGCTCGGGCAAGTGCTTCGGCCTGCCCCTGCGGAGGCAAATTGAAGACGGACGACGCGTTACTGCCTGCCAAGCGGGCAGTGATCGCGACAATCCAGACCGTTGCTTGGGCAAATTGGCCGATAATTCGGCAAATCCGGCTCAGTTCATCGAAGGCGCTTGATTTTCCTCCCCGACGCATCTGAAATGCCCACACAGGGGAGTTCGCGCTTGACAGCGTTCGATGAAATGTCGCCGGCGGATGCCGGTATTCGCAGACCATATCGCGGCTACGACGCCTGGCTGAAGAACCAGGACACCACCAGATTGACGGAGAAGATGCGGGACGCCGAGCGCGTGTTCCGCAAGACGGGCATCACCTTTGCCGTCTATGGCGAGGCCGAGGCGGCGGAGCGCATCATTCCGTTCGACATTGTGCCGCGCATCATTTCCGGGCAGGAGTGGCGGCGGCTGACGCAGGGCATCGAGCAGCGGGTGCAGGCTCTCAACGCCTTCCTCGACGACATCTATCATCGCCAGGAAATCCTGCGGGCCGGACGCATCCCGAGGGAGCTGATCGCCAGCAACGACGCGTTCCTGCCCGAGATGATCGGCGTTCGTCCCCCCGGCGGCGTCTACACCCACATCATCGGCACCGACATCGTGCGCACCGGCGAGGACGAGTTCTTCGTGCTGGAGGACAACGCCCGCACCCCGTCCGGCGTCTCCTACATGCTGGAGAACCGCGAGACGATGATGCAGCTCTTTCCCGAGCTGTTCCAGCGGGTGAAGGTGCGGCCCGTGGAAGACTATCCCAAGCTGCTCCGGCAGTCGCTCGCCGCCGTCAAGCCGGAGAATGTGTCAGGTCCCCCGACAATCGCCGTTCTGACGCCGGGCATCTACAACTCCGCCTATTTCGAGCACGCCTTCCTAGCCGACCAGATGGGCGTCGAACTGGTCGAGGGACAGGACCTGCGCGTCGTGGACGGCCATGTCGCGATGCGTACGACGCAGGGCTACAAGCAGATCGACGTGCTCTACCGCCGCGTGGACGATGCCTTCCTCGACCCGTTGACGTTCAACCCCGACTCCACGCTCGGTGTGCCGGGCATCATGGACGTCTATCGCGCCGGCAACATCACGATCGCCAACGCGCCGGGCACCGGCATCGCCGACGACAAGGCGATCTACTCCTACATGCCGGACATCATCGAGTTCTACACCGGCCGCAAGGCGATCCTCGGCAACATTCCGACCTGGCGGTGCTCCGAGCCTGACAGCCTGAAATATGTGCTGGAGCACATCTCCGAGCTTGTTGTGAAGGAGGTCCACGGCTCGGGCGGATACGGCATGCTGGTAGGGCCGGCCGCCTCGAAGAAGGAGCAGGAGGAGTTCTGCCGGAAGCTGAAGGCGCGTCCGGCGAACTACATCGCCCAGCCGACGCTGTCGCTGTCTACCTGTCCGATCCTGACCGAGAAGGGCCTGGCGCCGCGCCATGTCGACCTGCGCCCCTTCGTGCTGGTCTCGGACCGCATCCAGATCGTCCCCGGCGGGTTGACCCGCGTCGCGCTCAAGGAGGGATCGCTGGTCGTCAATTCCTCGCAGGGGGGAGGGACGAAGGATACGTGGGTGTTGGATGACTGAGAGGGGGCAGTCGGCAAACGGCAGGTGGCAGTCGGACAGCGGCGATCCGGCTCCGGTGCAATCGTCGATCGCTTCGTATCGCGACTTGAGGGTGTGGAAGATGGCAGTGGAACTCGCCGTCGACTGCTACCGCAGCACCCGACATTTCCCTCAGTCTGAAATCTATGGCCTAACCTCGCAGATCAGACGATGTGCAACTTCGATACCGGCCAACATCGCCGAGGGATATGGGCGCGACAGCAAGGGGTCGTATCTGAATTTCCTGCGTATTTCTCAGGGCTCGCTCAAGGAGTTGGAGACCCATCTGATCATTTCCGGGCGGCTGGAAATGCTAGAAGCGAATGAAGAAGAGGACTTGCTTGGGAAGGCTGGAGAAGTCGGGAAGATGCTACGCGCTTTTATCCGTAGCATTGAAAAGGCAGTTTAGAATGGTTTTGCAGCGCATTTCAGCATTGGACTGCCGATTGCCTACCGCCTATTGCCGTCAGGGCGGAGCCGCCTAATGCTCCTCGGGCGCACCGCGAACGGCCTCTACTGGATGAACCGCTACATCGAGCGGGCGGAGAACATGTCGCGTCTGCTCGACGCCGGGCTGCGCATGGCGCTGACCAGGACGGCGGATTCTTCCGAGGAATGGAACTCCGTGGTGGTGAGCGCCGGCTGCGAGTTCTCCTACCGCAACCGTCACTCCGAGATTTCGGCCTCATCCGTGTCGGATTTCCTGCTGCGCGACCTGGCGAACCCGTCCAGCGTGCTCTCCTCCATCGAGACGGCGCGCAGCAACGCGCGTATGGTGCGCACGGCGCTGACGCGGGAAACCTGGGAGAGCATCAACGAAGCCTGGATGGCGATCAAGCGAGTGCTGGCCAACCCGATCGACGAGCGCGACCTGCCGGCGGTCCTCGACACAATCAAGCGTGAGACCGCGCAGATACGCGGCACCTTCTATGGGACGATGCTGCGCAATGAGATTTTCGACTTCGCCCAGCTCGGCACCTTCATCGAGCGTGCCGACAACACCGCGCGCATCCTCGACGTGAAGTATTACGTGCTGCTGCCGTCGATCCACTGGGTGGGGTCGACGCTGGACAACTACCAGTGGGAATCGATCCTTCGTTCGGTTTCCGCGCACCGGTCGTATCGCTGGGTCTATGAAGCCGACTATCGGCCAACCAACATCGCCGAGTACCTGATCCTCGACGCGCGCATGCCCCGATCGCTTGCCTTCTGCTACCGCAACATCACTGACTGCCTGCGCTTCCTCTCCGAGTCCTACGGCACGCGCCACGGCTGCCACGACACGGCTGACGCCATCCAGACGCGGCTGAAGGCCGGTACGATCAAGCAGGTCTTCGACACCGGGCTGCACGAGTTCCTCGGCAGCTTCCTGCAGGACAACAACCGCCTGGGCGACGAGGTTGCCCGGGATTACCGATTCTACTGATGCGCCTGAAGATCGTTCACGAAACGCAGTACCAGTACGACGTGCCGGTCGGCTACGGCCTGCAACGCCTGCGCCTGACACCCCAGGCCGGCAAGACGCAGGCCATCGTCTCCTGGCAGATCGACATAGACGGCGGGCGCGAGGAGGTCCGCTTCACCGATCACTTCGGCAACGAGACAAAGCTTGTGAGCATGGAGGGGGAGCCGCATGTCGTCGCCGTGAAGGCAAGCGGCATCGTCGACACCTTCGATACGGCCGGGGTCGTCGGGCCGCATTCCGGCTTTACGCCCCTTTGGCTTTATCAGCGTATCACCACGCTGACCGAGCCGGGGCCGGCGATCGAGGCGTTTGTGGCCTCGGTGCCGGCGGGCAGCGAGCTCGAGCGCCTGCACTGGCTCCTCGGCGCAATTGCCGACAAGGTCGCCTACGAGGCTGGGGCCACCGCCGCGACGACGACGGCCGAGGAGGCAATCGGCCTCGGAAAGGGTGTTTGCCAGGACCATACGCACATCTTCCTGGCGGCCGCGCGGCTGCTTGGCCTTCCGGCCCGCTATGTCAGCGGCTACCTGATGATGGATGGCGTATCGGACCAGGTCGCAAGCCACGCCTGGGCGGAGGCGTACGTGCCGGCGATCGGCTGGGTGGGCTTCGACGTCTCGAACCGCATCTGCCCGGATGAACGTTACGTTCGCGTCGCGGTCGGCCGCGACTACCGCGACGCCGCGCCGATATCAGGGATACGGCTGGGTCAGGCGAGCGAAAAGCTTGCCGTCCGCATCTCGGTGGAGCAGTAATCCGCTTTCGATTGGCGGATACGAATTGCAATGACCTATTGTGTCGGGATGAAGATCGACCGTGGCCTGGTGTTCATGTCGGACACGCGGACCAATGCCGGAATCGACTCCATCTCCACCTTCCGCAAGATGCACATCTGGGAAAATCCCGGCGAGCGTGTCGTCGTGCTCATGTCGGCGGGCAATCTGGCGACCACGCAGAACGTGGTGAGCATTCTGAACGGCCGCGCCAAGCCGCTGGAGGAACGCCATCCGGCGGTGCTCAACACGCATTCGATGTACCAGACGGCGCGTCTGATCGGGGAGACGGTCAAGGAGGTGATCCGCGACTCCTCGCCATCCGGGGAGAAGGCCGACAGCTATTTCAACGCCTCCTTCATCCTGGGCGGCCAGATCCGCGGCTCCGTCCCGCGGCTGTTCATGATCTACCCGGAAGGCAATTTCATCGAGTCCACGGACGACACCCCGTTCTTCCAGGTCGGGGAGACCAAGTACGGGAAGCCGATCATCGTGCGGGCCTACGATCCGGCGATGAGCTTCGCCGAGGCGGTGAAGCTGCTGATGGTGTCGTTCGATTCCACCCTGCGGTCGAACCTGTCGGTCGGCCTGCCGCTGGACCTTACGCTCTACGAGAAGGATACGCTGCGCGTCGGCATGCAGCGTCGCATCGGCCAGGACGACCCTTACTACCGAAAGATCTCCGACGGCTGGTCCGTGGCGCTCAAGGACGCTTTCAAGGCCCTGCCGGACTTCGAGTCCTAAGAGCGCCGACTTCCGCCGACTTTCGTTTTGGGCTATTTGGCACGGAAACGAAAATGGGAGGAACGCCGATGTACCTTTCGCCCCGCCATGCCGAGATCCTGCAGATGGCGAAGGAGAAGGGGCGCGTTCTCGTCGACGACCTTGCCGTGCATTTCGGCGTGACGCCGCAGACGATCCGCAAGGATCTCAACGACTTGTGCGACCAGCGGCTGCTCAGCCGCATTCATGGCGGGGCGCTGTTCCCCTCCGGGATCGCCAATCTCGAATACGAAGCGCGCCGCAAGATCGCGGCCACCGAGAAGGAGGCGATCGGCCAGGCGGCGGCTCGCATCATCCCCGACAATGCCTCGCTGTTCATCAACATCGGAACCACCACGGAAGAGGTCAGCAAGGCGCTGCTCGACCATTCCGGCCTGATGGTCATTACAAATAACATCAATGTTGCCAACAGGATGCGGGTATATCCCGGCATGGAGGTCGTGATCGCTGGCGGCGTGGTGCGCGGCTCAGACGGGGGTATCGTCGGGGAGGCCGCGGTCGATTTCATCAAGCAGTTCAAGGTCGACTATGCGGTGATCGGCGCCTCGGCGATCGACCACGACGGGGCGCTGCTCGATTTCGATTTTCGCGAAGTGAAAGTCGCCCAGGCAATCATCGCCAATGCCCGCCACGTGATCCTCGTTTCGGACTCCACCAAGTTCGAGCGCACGGCGCCGGTGAGGATCGGTCATCTTTCGCAGGTCGACACCTTCATCACCGACCGCTGTGAACCTCCCGCCATCCGCAGGATCTGTGGGGAGTCCGACGTCCAGCTCATCGAGACTTCGGCGCCGAGGACCGACGACTGACCGGCCCGGACCGCGCTTGCCGCATTTCGTTTGACATTCGATCTGATTTCGAAATAATCGCTCCAAGCTTTCGGAAGTGGCGATAATGCTGCAGTGCGAAAGTGCAGGAGGACGCATGGACGCGTCTGCGATGCATGACATCTTCATCATCGGCGGCGGCATAAACGGCTGCGGCATCGCGCGCGACGCGGCCGGTCGCGGCTACTCCGTGTTCCTGGCGGAGATGAACGACCTGGCGAGCGGAACTTCCTCGGGCTCGACCAAGCTGATCCACGGCGGCCTGCGCTATCTCGAGTACTACGAGTTCCGGCTGGTGCGCGAGGCGCTCATGGAGCGCGAGGTGCTGTGGAAGATGGCGCCGCACATCATCTGGCCGATGCGCTTCGTGCTGCCCTATGCGGAAGGCCTGCGCCCGGCATGGATGCTGCGGCTCGGCCTGTTCCTCTACGACCATCTCGGCGGCCGCAAGCTGCTTCCCCCGACGCGCACGCTCGACATGCGCCGCGATCCGGCCGGAAAGCCGCTGAAGCCCCTGTTCCGAAAAGCCTTCGAATATTCCGACGGCTGGGTGAACGACGCGCGTCTGGTGGCCTTGAATGCACGCGACGCGGCCGATCGCGGCGCGATCATCCGAACCCGAACGCGGGTGACGGAGGCGCGGCGCAGCGCAGACCACTGGACGCTGACGATACAGGACCAGCGCACGCGTGCGGTCGAAACCGTGCGCGCCAGGCTGCTGGTCAACGCGGCCGGTCCCTGGGTGGATACGGTGCTGGCCGACGTGGCGGGCGAGAACGGCGCGCGCAATGTCAGGCTCGTCGGCGGCAGCCACATCGTCGTGCGCAAGAAGTTCGACGACCCGCGCGCCTATTTCTTCCAGAACAAGGACGGCCGGATCATCTTCGCCATCCCCTACGAGGGTGATTTCACCCTGATCGGTACCACCGACCGCGACTTCAAGGGTGATCCGGGCGAGGCGAAGATCACCGAGGGCGAGATCGACTATCTCTGCGCGGCGGCGAGTGAGTATTTCCTGGAGCCGGTGCGCCGCGAGGACATCGTCTGGACCTATTCGGCGGTGCGCCCGCTCTACGACGACGGCGCCTCCAAGGCGCAGGAGGCGACGCGCGACTACGTGCTGCGCGCCGATGGCGGCAAGGACGTCGCCCCGGTGATCAATGTCTTCGGCGGCAAGATCACCACCTATCGGCGGCTCTCCGAGCACATGCTGGAGAAGATCGAGGAGCAGATCGGCAAGCGCGGCCAGCCATGGACGGCAGGCTCGACGCTGCCCGGCGGCGACTTCGCCCATGACGGCTTCGAAGCCGAAGTCGCGAAGCTGCGCAAGATGCATCCCTACCTGGAGGCAGGGCATGCGCGCCGGCTGGTGCGGCTCTACGGGACGCGCGCGCAGGCGCTCCTCGGTCTCGCAAAGTCCACCCAGGATCTCGGACGGCATTTCGGCGTCGATCTCTACGAAATCGAGGTGCGCTACCTCATGGAGCACGAATGGGCCATGACGGCCGAAGATGTGCTGTGGCGGCGCACCAAGCGCGGCCTGCGGCTTACGGAGGAGCAAGCGCAGGCGCTCGATCAGTTCATGGCGGCGGAGCAGGGTAGGCGAACGGCCGCCGAATAGCCGGAGGACAGCAACCCGAGGAGGAGGGGTCATGCTGGAATTGAGGAACGTGACCAAGACGGTGGCAGGCGCGGATCACATCCGCGACGTGTCGCTGACGCTCGCGCACGGCTCGCTCAACGTCCTGCTGGGCCCGACCCTGTCGGGAAAGACCAGCCTCATGCGGCTGATGGCCGGCCTCGACGCACCGACCTCGGGTCACGTCTTCTTCGATGGCAAGGACGTGGCCGGCGTGCCGGTGCAGCGGCGCAACGTCGCCATGGTCTACCAGCAGTTCATCAACTACCCGGCCATGACCGTCTACGAGAATATCGCCTCGCCCCTGCGCGTGGCCGGGGCGGACTCTGCGCGGATCGATCGCGAGGTGCGCCAGGCGGCGGAGCTTCTGAAGCTGACGCCCTATCTCGACCGCACGCCGCTCAACCTGTCGGGCGGCCAGCAACAGCGCACCGCGCTTGCCCGCGCCATCGTCAAGAACGCCTCGCTGGTTCTGCTCGACGAGCCGCTGGCCAACCTCGACTACAAGCTGCGCGAGGAACTGCGCGCGGAACTGCCGAAGATCTTCGCCGAGGCCGGCACCATATTCGTCTACGCCACGACCGAGCCGCACGAGGCGCTGCTGCTCGGCGGTCATACCGCGACGCTGTCGGAAGGCCGGGTCACGCAGTTCGGGCCGACCATCGAGGTATACCGTCATCCGGTCGATCTCGTCACAGCGCGCACCTTCGCCGACCCGCCGCTCAACACCATCGTGTTGCGCAAGAGTGGCGCGTCGTTTGGCTTGGAAGGCGGCATCAGCCTGCCAGTATCGGACGAGATCGCAGGCATTGCCGACGGGCTCTACACCGTGGCGTTCCAACCGCATCACATCTCGCTTTATGGGCACACGCCCGGTGCCGTACCGCTCGAAGCGAAGGTCTCGGCCACCGAGATCACCGGCTCGGAAAGCTTCATCCATCTCGATTTCGCGGACGCGCGCTGGGTGATGCTGCAGCCTGGCATCCACCATTTCGAACCGGACCAGACGGTGCGCGTCTATGTCGACACGCGCCACCTGATGGTCTTCGACCAGGCCGGTCGCGCCGTCGAGGCGCCAATGGCCCGGGCGGCGTGAGGGAGGCGCGGATGGCAAGCATCGATCTCGACCATATCCGTCACTCCTACGTGGCCCATCCGAAGTCGGAACGCGACTATGCGCTGCGGGAGGTGGACTACACCTTCGAGAACGGCGGCGCCTATGCGCTGCTGGGTCCGTCGGGATGCGGCAAGACCACGCTGCTCAACATCATCTCGGGTCTGCTCCAGGCGTCCCACGGGCGCCTCCTGTTCGACGGTCGCGACGTGACGAACTTGTCGACCCAGGAACGAAACATCGCGCAGGTGTTCCAGTTCCCGGTGATCTACGACACCATGACCGTCTACGACAATCTCGCCTTCCCGCTGCGCAACCGCGGCGTGCCGGCGGCGGAAGTCGACCGCAAGGTGCGCGAGACGCTTGAGATGATCGGGTTGAGCGACTGGGCGAAACGGCGGGCGAGGGGGCTGACGGCCGACCAGAAGCAGAAGATCTCGCTCGGCCGAGGGCTGGTGCGCTCCGACGTCAACGCCATCCTCTTCGACGAGCCGCTGACGGTCATCGACCCCCACATGAAATGGGTGCTGCGCTCGCAGCTCAAGCAGCTTCACCGGCGCTTCGGTTACACGATGATCTACGTGACCCACGACCAGACCGAGGCTCTGACTTTCGCGGAGAACGTCGTGGTCATGTACGACGGGCAGATCGTACAGATAGGCACCCCCGACGCGCTCTTCGAACGGCCGAAGCACACCTTCGTCGGCTATTTCATCGGTTCCCCGGGCATGAACGTCCTTCCCGTGGAAGTGGACGGCGTGACGGCGCGGCTGGGCGAGCATCTGATCGCCTTGCCCGACGCTCCGAAAGGCGTGGCCACCGAACTCGGCATCCGGCCGGAATATGTGAAGGTGGGCGCCGAAGGCATTCCGGTCACAGTCACCAAGGTCGAGGACATCGGTCGCCACAAGGTGGTGCGCGCGACTCTCGCCGGACAGGAAATCGCGGCGATCGTCGGCGAGGACGAGTCCATCCCGGCCGAACCGCGCGTGCACTTCGATCCTGCGGGTATCAACCTCTACGCCGACTCCTGGCGTGTCGAGACGGGGGCCTGACCGGCATGGACAAGCCCTGGAACAACCGCGCCTGGTTCATGGTCCTGCCGGTGGTGGTGTTGGTGGCGTTCTCGGCGGTGATCCCGCTGATGACGGTGGTCAACTACTCGGTTCAGGACACGTTCGGAAACAACCAGTTCTTTTGGGCCGGAACCGAATGGTTCGAGGAGATGCTGCACTCCGAGCGGTTCTGGCAGGCGATGGGCCGCAACCTGGCCTTCTCCTTCATCATCCTCGCCATCGAGATCCCGCTCGGCATCCTGATTGCGCTGAACATGCCGCGCTCAGGCTGGGGCGTGCCGGTGTGCCTGGTGCTGATGGCGTTGCCGCTGCTGATCCCATGGAACGTCGTCGGCACGATCTGGCAGGTGTTCGGCCGCGTCGACATCGGGCTGCTCGGCTACGCAATGAACCGGCTCGGCATCGACTACAACTATGTCAACGATCCGTTCGACGCCTGGGTCACCGTCATCGTCATGGACGTGTGGCACTGGACGAGCCTGGTGGTGCTGCTGTGCTACGCCGGCCTGGTGTCGATCCCTGACGCCTACTACCAGGCCGCCAAGATCGACGGGGCGTCGCGCTGGTCGATCTTCCGCTACATCCAGCTCCCGAAGATGAACCGGGTGCTGCTGATCGCCGTGCTGCTCCGCTTCATGGACTCGTTCATGATCTACACGGAGCCTTTCGTGGTGACCGGAGGCGGTCCCGGCAACTCGACCACCTACCTCTCGATAGACCTGGTCAAGATGGCGATCGGCCAGTTCGATCTCGGACCGGCAGCGGCGATGTCGATCATCTACTTCCTGATCGTGCTGCTCCTGTCGTGGGTGTTCTACACGGTTATGACGAACTATGGGGCGGAGCGCTGAGATGGCCGAGCTGAAGTCAGCGGCTGCACGCGCCGGCGACCTTCCTGCCGCGGCACCCGGCGCCGTTCGCGGCGCGGGCAGCGACGCCGTGGCGCGCGCGATGCGGCGGCGGGGCGATGCCTCCCGCTTCTGGTGGCTGATCCCGACGCTCTACATCGTGTTCCTGATGCTGCCGATCTACTGGCTCATCAACATGAGCTTCAAGACAAACCAGGAGATCGTCGGGCCGATCACGTTCTGGCCGGCAAACCCCACGCTGCGCAACTATGCGGTGATCTTCACCGACCCGTCCTGGTATTCGGGCTACATCAACTCGATCATTTACGTGGTGCTGAACACGATCATCTCGGTGATCGTGGCGCTGCCGGCGGCCTACGCCTTCTCGCGCTACCGCTTCCTGGGCGACAAGCACCTGTTCTTCTGGCTGCTCACCAACCGCATGGCGCCACCGGCGGTGTTCGCGCTGCCTTTCTTCCAGCTCTACTCGGCCTTCGGGCTGATCGACACCCACATCGCCGTGGCGTTGGCTCATTGCCTGTTCAACGTGCCGCTGGCGGTGTGGATCCTGGAGGGCTTCATGTCGGGCGTGCCGAAGGAAATCGACGAGACGGCCTATATCGACGGTTATTCCTTCCCGCGCTTTTTCGTGAAGATCTTCATGCCGCTGATCGCCTCCGGCATCGGCGTGGCGGCCTTCTTCTGCTTCATGTTCTCGTGGGTCGAACTGCTGCTTGCCCGCACCCTCACCACCACCGCGGCCAAGCCGATCGCCGCCACCATGACGCGCACCGTCTCCGCGTCTGGCCTGGACTGGGGCGTGCTCGCCGCGGCCGGCGTGCTCACCATCATTCCGGGCGCGCTCGTGATCTGGTTCGTGCGCAACTACATCGCCAAGGGCTTTGCCCTGGGGAGGGTGTGATGGACAGCCGGCCGGTTGAATGCCTCTGCCTCTCCGAGGTGCTGTCATGACCGCGACCCGCCGTTGGCCGATCCCGTTCGCCATCGTGCTCGCCGTCTACGCGGCCGCCGTCTGGGCGTTGCAGTCGATGCTTCCCGTCAAGGACGGGTCGACCGACTGGTTCGCGCCGCTGGTGCCTGGCGGGTGGATGGCCTGGACGTTCCCGACCGCGCTGTTCTTTCTCACCATCTTTCTGCTGCTCGCGCTCATGGCGGTGTGGGAATTCGCCTCGCCGGGCGGCGCGCCGCGGGTCGGCATCCTGCGGTTCGAGACGACACGCGGCGACCGGCTGTTCATTTCGCTGCTCGGCAGCGCCTTCATCCACCTCGCCTGGCTGGGCCTTGTCGGTCCCAGCCTCTGGTGGGCTCTCGCTCTCTCGGTGGTCTACGCGATCGGCGTATTCCGCTTCGTCTAGAGGGGAAATCGTCGCCGGGTCACGTTCGGCCCGGCGACCGGACTGCAACGTTCACCAGGGAGGAATTCATGAGAAGGCATATCCTGACAACGACGACAGCCCTGGCGCTGCTGGTCGGTACCGGCGCCGCCTGGGCCGACATGGACGCGGCCAAGGCCTTCCTCGACGCCGAAATCGGCGACCTGTCGGCTCTCGATCGCGCCGGCCAGGAAGCCGAAATGCAATGGTTCATCGACGCGGCCAAGCCTTTCGCCGGCATGGACATCAAGGTGGTCTCTGAGACCATCACCACCCACGAATATGAATCCAAGGTGCTGGCGCCCGCCTTCACCGCCATCACCGGCATCAAGATCACGCACGACCTGATCGGCGAGGGCGACGTCGTCGAGAAGCTGCAGACGCAGATGCAGTCGGGCGAGAACATCTACGACGCCTACATCAACGACTCCGACCTGATCGGCACCCACTGGCGCTACCAGCAGGCCCGCTCGCTGACCGATTTCATGGCCAACGAGGGCAAGGATGCCACCAATCCCGGGCTCGACATCGACGACTTCATCGGCAAGTCGTTCACCACCGCGCCGGACGGCAAGCTCTACCAGCTCCCCGACCAGCAGTTCGCGAACCTCTACTTCTTCCGCTACGACTGGTTCAACGACGAGAAGAACAAGGCCGACTTCAAGGCGAAATACGGCTACGACCTCGGCGTGCCGGTCAACTGGTCGGCCTACGAGGACATCGCCGAGTTCTTCACCGGCCGCGAGATCGACGGCAAGAAGGTCTACGGCCACATGGACTATGGCAAGAAGGACCCGTCGCTGGGCTGGCGTTTCACCGACGCCTGGCTGTCGATGGCTGGCAACGGCGACAAGGGCATCCCGAACGGGAAGCCGGTCGACGAGTGGGGCATTCGCGTCGACGAGAACGATCGCCCAGTCGGTTCGTGCGTGGCACGCGGCGGTGACACCAACGGTCCGGCGGCGGTCTACTCGATCGAGAAATATCTCGAGTGGATGAAGAAGTACGCCCCGGCGGCCGCGCAGGGCATGACCTTCTCCGAGTCCGGCCCGGTGCCGAGCCAGGGCGAGATCGCCCAGCAGATGTTCACCTACACCGCGTTCACGGCCGACTTCGTCAAGGAAGGCCTGCCGGTGGTGAACGCCGATGGTACCCCGAAGTGGCGCTTCGCTCCGTCGCCGCATGGCGTCTACTGGAAGGAGGGCATGAAGCTCGGCTACCAGGACGCCGGCTCGTGGACGCTGCTGAAGTCCACCCCGGACGACCGCGCCAAGGCGGCCTGGCTCTATGCGCAGTTCGTCACCTCCAAGACGGTGGACGTGAAGAAGAGCCATGTCGGCCTGACCTTCATCCGCCAGTCCACGCTCGACCACCCGTCCTTCACCGAACGGGCGCCAAAGCTCGGTGGCCTGATCGAGTTCTACCGTTCGCCGGCCCGCCTCCAGTGGTCGCCGACCGGCACGAACGTGCCTGACTATCCGAAGCTGGCACAGCTCTGGTGGCAGGCGATCGGTGACGCATCCTCCGGCGCCAAGACCGCGCAGGAAGCAATGGACTCGCTCTGCGCCGAGCAGGAGAAGGTGCTCGAGCGTCTGGAGCGCGCCGGCGTCCAGGGCGACATCGGTCCGAAGCTCGCCGAGGAGCACGACCTGGTGTGGTGGAACAACTACGCCAAGGAGCACGGATCGCTTGCGCCGCAGCTCAAGATCGAGAACGAGAAAGAGAAGCCGCTCACCATCAACTATGATGAGCTGGTCAAGAGCTGGCAGTAACAGGGCTGCGGCCCGCTGACGGAATCGTGAAGCGAGGGGGCGGCAGTGCCGCCCCCTTTCCGTGCATCGAAGGAGGACAATTTTGGCCCGATACATCCTCGCCATTGACCAGGGCACGACATCGTCGCGCGCCATCGTCTTCGACGAGGCGATGAAGATCGCCGGCATCGGCCAGAAGGAATTCACGCAACACTATCCCGCTTCGGGCTGGGTCGAGCACGATCCCGAGGAGATCTGGCAGTCGGTGCTGTGGTCGGTCCGCGAGGCGCTGAAGAAGGCCGGCGCGAAGGCGTCGGATGTCGCCGCGCTCGGCATCACCAACCAGCGCGAGACGGTCGTCGTGTGGGAAAAGGACAGCGGCAAGGCCATCCACAACGCGATCGTCTGGCAGGACCGCCGGACTGCACCGCTCTGCGCGAAGCTCCGCAAGGAGGGTCTGGAGAAGACCTTCACGCGCAAGACCGGGCTGCTGCTCGACCCCTACTTTTCAGGCACCAAGCTCGCCTGGCTGCTCGACAAAGTGCGGGGGGCCAGGAAGCGGGCCGCGAAGGGAGAGCTGCTTGCCGGTACGATCGACACTTTCCTGATCTGGCGACTGACAGGCGGGAAGGTCCACGCAACCGACGCCACCAACGCTTCGCGCACGCTGGTCTATAACATCGAGAGCAACTCCTGGGACGACGAACTGCTGCGGATCCTGAACATCCCGGCGGGCATCCTGCCTGAGGTCAAGGACTGCGCCGACGATTTCGGCACCACCGATGAGGCGCTGTTCGGCGCTTCGATCCCGATCCTCGGCGTCGCCGGCGACCAGCATGCGGCCACCATCGGGCAGGCGTGCTTCGAGCCGGGAATGTTGAAGTCCACCTATGGGACCGGCTGTTTCGCGCTGCTGAACACGGGCGGTGACATCGTGCGGTCGAAGAACCGGCTTCTCACCACCATCGCCTACCGGCTGGACGGCAAGACGACCTATGCGCTCGAAGGTTCCATCTTCATCGCAGGCGCGGCGGTGCAATGGCTGCGCGACGGCGCGAAAATGATCTCCAAGGCCGCTGACAGCGGTGTTCTGGCGGAAAGGGCCGACCCGACCCAGCACGTCTATCTCGTGCCCGCCTTCGTCGGCCTCGGCGCGCCGTACTGGGATGCCGAGGCGCGCGGCGCCATCTTCGGCCTCACCCGCAATTCGGGACCTGCGGAGTTCGCGCGCGCCGCGCTGGAATCCGTCGCCTACCAGACCCGCGACCTCGCCGACGCCATGCGCCGCGACTGGAAGGGTAGGGCGAAGACGGTGCTCAGGGTGGATGGCGGCATGGTCGCGTCCGACTGGACGATGCAGTGCCTCGCCGACATCCTGGATGCGCCGGTGGATCGCCCGACGGTGCTTGAAACCACCGCGCTGGGCGCGGCTTGGCTTGCCGGTTCTCGCGCCGGTGTATGGCCCGGCGCCGCGGCTTTCGCCGCGTCCTGGTCGCTGGAACGGCGGTTCGAGCCGCGCATGAGCGAGGCGGAACGCCGGACCCGCCTCAGCGGCTGGCGTGACGCGGTGCGCAGGACCCTGACGCATCCCGAGGCGCATTGAGGCGCGCAGCGCGGTTCGCTTTGAGCGGCCGCAAGCGGTTTGCCCGGTTCGACCCGCTCTAAAGCCGTGTCATCGGCATAAGAACGCTTGACCCGTCCGCGCAAAGCCCCGAAATGATGCGCGCGGCGGGCGTGGCGGAACTGGTAGACGCAAGGGACTTAAAATCCCTCGGGCTAGCCCGTGCGGGTTCGATCCCCGCCGCCCGCACCACCGGCGTCCAGTCATCAATGATGCGTGATCGAGTGCCGTCGTGCCGCAAGGTAAAGGCAAGCAGTCAAGACGTGGTCGCGCAGTCTAATTGTCTCTCTGGGCGGCGTCAGGAAGACGGGAATCTAGGGGCTGCCGAACGGGAATCGCGCTAGCGGTTGCCCATATGCCCCGGATGGACTATATAGTGGACTTGCAGCCATAGCCTGCCGCCTCGGCACGATTGGATGGTGCCGGCCCGGGTGCGTGGAATGGAACGGGTGACTGCCTCTTGCATGAGGCAGGAATCAGTTTTATGTAGCGACGACGGACACGCGACGCGTGGAGCTGGGAATCTGGCTTTACGCGTCCCAAATGCATGGGCGGCATTCCGAATCGATTCGGGTCGTTGTTCGTGCAGAGGCACCTCCGGCCAGCGGAGAGACCATGCCTTCCTTGTGGAGGCGGGGAGACAGAGCGGCAGATGGCATCGAAAACGACCAACCCTTTCACCTTCATCCAGCAGGTGCGGTCGGAGACAGCTAAGGTTACCTGGCCTTCCCGCCGGGAGACGACGATCTCCACGGTAATGGTCCTGGCGTTCGCCGTGCTGGCGATGATCTTCTTTTTCGCTGCTGACCAGCTCATGGCCTTCGCGATCGAACTGATCCTTGGCCTCGGCCGCTGATACCAGCGTTTACGGAGATTTTGACATGACCTCGCGCTGGTACATCGTCCACGCCTATTCCAACTTCGAAAAGAAGGTTGCCGAGGAAATCGAGAAGAAGGCGGCCCAGAAGGGGCTGAGCTCGTACATCGAACAGATCGTCGTTCCGACCGAGAAGGTCGTGGAGGTGCGGCGTGGCAAGAAGGTCGATGCCGAGCGCAAGTTCTTTCCCGGCTACGTGCTGATGAAGGCGACGCTTACCGATCCGGTGATCAGCCTGGTGAAGAACACGCCGCGCGTGACTGGCTTCCTTGGCGAGGATCGCGCCACGTCCAAGCCGGTGCCGATCACCGACGCCGAGGCGCAGCGCATCCTGCACCAGGTGCAGGAAGGTGTGGAGCGTCCGAAGCCGTCGGTTTCGTTCGAGATCGGTGAGCAGGTCCGCGTTTCTGACGGGCCGTTCGCCTCGTTCAATGGCTTCGTCCAGGAAGTCGACGCCGAGCGGGCGCGGCTCAAGGTTGAGGTTTCGATCTTCGGGCGTGCGGTGCCCGTCGATCTGGAGTTCGGTCAGGTCGAGAAGGTCTGATCGGCGCATCCCCGCCGTTCGCGGTCGGGGTGGCGGCGGCTCCCGTCGCCGCATCGTGGTGGAAGGGGCGATGGCGCTTTAGCCGGCCCGTCTGTTCCGGACCACCGAGCTGCAACCGCCGGCATGGCCGGCATCAACTAGGCAGGCAAGAGAATGGCTAAGAAAGTCGTCGGCCAGCTCAAGCTCCAGGTCAAGGCAGGATCGGCCACGCCGTCCCCGCCCATCGGCCCGGCGCTCGGTCAGCGCGGCATCAACATCATGGAATTCTGCAAGGCGTTCAACGCCGCCACGCAGGAGATGGAGAAGGGTTCGCCCATCCCGGTCGTGATCACCTACTACGCGGACAAGTCCTTCACCTTCGTGATGAAGACGCCGCCGGTGACCTACTTCCTCAAGAAGGCGGCAAACCTGACCTCCGGCTCCAAGGAGCCCGGCAAGTCCAAGGTCGGCCAGATCAGCCGCGACAAGGTGCGGGAGATCGCCGAGGCCAAGATGAAGGATCTCAACGCCAACGACGTGGAAGCTGCGATGCGGATGGTCGAAGGCTCTGCCCGTTCGATGGGCCTGGAAGTGGTGGGCTGATCCGATGGCGAAGGTTTCGAAGCGTGTTGCGAAGGCTCGTGAGGGTATCGACCCGAACAAGGCCTATGCTCTGTCGGAGGCGATTGCCATCCTGAAGTCGAAGTCGAGCGTCAAGTTCGACGAGACCATCGAAGTGGCTCTCAACCTCGGCGTTGATCCCCGTCACGCGGACCAGATGGTTCGTGGCGTCGTCAATCTGCCGAACGGCACTGGCCGCACCGTGCGCGTGGCCGTGTTCGCCCGCGGCGCCAAGGCAGACGAGGCCAAGGAAGCCGGCGCCGACATCGTGGGCGCGGAAGACCTGGTCGAGACCGTGCAGAAGGGCGAGATCAATTTCGACCGCTGCATTGCGACGCCGGACCTGATGCCGCTGGTCGGCCGTCTGGGCAAGGTGCTCGGCCCGCGCGGCATGATGCCGAACCCGAAGGTTGGCACCGTGACGATGGACGTGGCTGCTGCGGTCAAGGCCTCGAAGGGTGGCGCCGTGGAGTTCCGCGTCGAGAAGGCGGGTATCGTTCACGCCGGCGTCGGCAAGCTGTCGTTCGACGCGGCTGCCCTCGAGGAGAACGTGCGCGCGCTGGCTGACGCCGTGAACAAGGCGAAGCCGACCGGCGCCAAGGGCGTCTACATGAAGAAGATGTCGGTGAGCTCCACCATGGGCCCCGGCCTCAAGGTCGATCTCTCGTCCGTCAACGTGTGATCGAATGGCGGCTGAGGCCGCCGAACCAATTCCGGGCCGGTTCGCCGGCCCGGTAGCCGCGGGCAGACCATCGTCGGCGGCAATATCCTGTCCGAGATTGCAGGCGGCTCAGCCTTAATTCGCATGGGCCTGCATGAGACGGGTGACAACCGGATGTGTGGTGGCTTCGGGCCACTACGTCGGAAGGTTCGAACCGTGTGTGCCTTTTGTCCGCGCGCCGGCTGCTTGCAGCAGGTGTGGCGAAAAAGGGGACAGGATCCTCGAGTGTCGCTCGGGTGGTCCGCAAGGAGACCCGGACGGCAAAAGGCAACCGGCCAGAGCCCACACTGGGCCGAGGCCAACTGGAGATAGGCAGTGGACAGAGCGGAAAAACGCGAACTCGTCTCCGACCTGAACCAGGCGTTCAAGAGCGCCGGGTCCGTGGTCGTAGCCCACTATGCCGGTATCACCGTCGCGCAGATGAACGACCTTCGTGTGAAGATGCGTTCGGCCGGCGGCACCGTCAAGGTCGCGAAGAATCGCCTCGCCAAGATCGCTCTTCAGGGTACGGAGTCCGAAGGCATCGTCGATCTGTTCAAGGGACAGACGCTGATCGCCTATTCGGCTGATCCGGTCGCAGCGCCGAAGGTCGCGTCCGATTTCGCCAAGGGGAATGACAAGCTGATCATTCTCGGCGGCGCGATGGGCAAGACCCCGCTCGACGCGGAAGGTGTGAAGGCACTCGCCACCATGCCGTCGCTCGACGAGCTGCGCGCAAGGCTGGTGGGCATGATTTCCACCCCCGCAACCCGGATCGCCCAGGTCGTCAACGCGCCGGCAGGTCAGCTTGCCCGCGTGTTCGGCGCCTATGCCCGGAAGGACGAGGCGGCGTGAGGCCGTTCCTCGCAGTCTCAACACATTCGAACTTTCTGACAAAGGACAAGACAAATGGCTGATCTCGCCAAGATCGTTGAAGACCTCTCGGCTCTCACCGTGCTCGAGGCCGCCGAGCTCTCGAAGATGCTCGAGGAGAAGTGGGGCGTGTCCGCCGCTGCTCCGGTGGCCGTTGCCGCCGTTGCCGGCGCTCCGGGCGGTGCTGCTGCTCCGGCCGCTGAAGAGAAGACCGAGTTCGACGTGATCCTCGCCGACGCCGGCGCCCAGAAGATCAACGTCATCAAGGAAGTCCGCGCCATCACCGGCCTCGGCCTCAAGGAAGCCAAGGATCTGGTCGAAGGTGCTCCGAAGCCGATCAAGGAAGGCGTGTCGAAGGCCGATGCCGAGAAGTTCAAGGCTCAGCTGGAAGCTGCCGGCGCCAAGATCGACCTGAAGTAATCAGCGCGGTTCCGGCGGGCGCATCCGCGTCCGCCGGTCTCCGCGACGCGGGGATAGTATTCGGAAACCTCTTTCCTGAGGGCCGTCGGCGGCTTTCAGGAAATGGGTTTTCACCCGTTTTAAGGACCGGCCCCGTTAAGCGGGGTCTGGAGATTGGGACGGACCCTTGAATTCCGTCCGATGCGAGCAAGGAGCGACGATGGCCCAGACCGCGACATTCAACGGCCGCAGGCGCGTTAGGAAGTTCTTTGGCAACATCCCCGAGGTTGCCGAGATGCCGAACCTCATCGAGGTTCAGAAGGCTTCCTACGATCAGTTCCTCATGGTGGAGGAACCTGAAGGTGGCCGCCCCGACGAGGGGCTGCAGGCCGTCTTCAAGTCGGTGTTCCCGATCTCCGATTTCTCCGGCGCCTCCATGCTGGAGTTCGTCAAGTACGAGTTCGAGGCACCGAAGTTCGACGTCGACGAGTGCCGGCAGCGCGACCTGACCTATGCCGCGCCGCTGAAGGTGACTCTGCGCCTCATCGTGTTCGATATCGACGAGGATACGGGCGCCAAGTCGGTCAAGGACATCAAGGAGCAGGATGTCTACATGGGCGATATGCCGCTCATGACCCAGAACGGCACCTTCATCATCAACGGCACGGAGCGCGTCATCGTCTCGCAGATGCACCGGTCGCCGGGCGTTTTCTTCGACCATGACAAGGGCAAGTCGCACTCGAGCGGCAAGCTGCTGTTCGCCGCCCGCGTCATCCCGTATCGCGGGTCGTGGCTCGACATCGAGTTCGACTCCAAGGACATCGTGCACGCCCGCATCGACCGTCGCCGCAAGATTCCGGTGACGAGCCTGCTGATGGCGCTCGGCATGGACGGCGAGGAGATCCTCGCGACCTTCTACGACAAGATCATCTACAAGCGCTCGGGCGACCACTGGCGCATCCCCTACAATGTCGAGCGCTTCAAGGGCCTGAAGGCTGTTAACGACCTCATCGACGCCGACACGGGCGAGATTGTGGTCGAGGCCGGCCGCAAGATCACCGCGCGCCAGGCTAAGCAGCTCGCCGAGAAGGGCCTGAAGGCCATCAAGGCGACCGACGAGGATCTGTACGGCAGCTACCTCGCTGAGGACATCGTCAACTACCAGACGGGCGAGATCTACCTCGAGGCTGGCGACGAGATCGACGAGAAGACCCTCAAGGCCCTGCTCGAGACCGGCGAAGAAGAGTTCGCGATCCTCGACATCGACCACATCAACGTTGGTGGCTACATCCGCAACACGCTTGCCGCCGACAAGAACGAGAGCCGTCAGGACGCGCTGTTCGACATCTATCGTGTCATGCGTCCCGGCGAACCGCCGACGCTGGAGACGGCCGAGGCGATGTTCCATTCGCTGTTCTTCGATGCCGACCGTTACGACCTGTCGGCCGTCGGTCGCGTCAAGATGAACATGCGCCTCGACCTTGATGCGCCTGACACCGTGCGCGTGCTCCGCAAGGAGGACATCATCGCGGTGGTCAAGACGCTGGTCGAGCTGCGCGACGGCAAGGGCGAGATCGACGACATCGACAACCTCGGCAACCGCCGTGTGCGTTCGGTCGGCGAGCTGATGGAGAACCAGTATCGCGTCGGCCTGCTGCGGATGGAGCGCGCGATCAAGGAGCGCATGTCGTCGATCGAGATCGACACCGTCATGCCGCAGGACCTGATCAACGCCAAGCCGGCGGCCGCGGCGGTGCGCGAGTTCTTCGGATCCTCGCAGCTCTCGCAGTTCATGGACCAGACCAACCCGCTGTCGGAGATCACCCACAAGCGTCGTCTCTCGGCGCTTGGCCCCGGCGGCCTGACCCGCGAGCGCGCCGGCTTCGAGGTGCGCGACGTGCATCCGACGCACTACGGCCGCATCTGCCCGATCGAGACGCCCGAAGGCCCGAACATCGGTCTGATCAACAGCCTGGCGACCTTCGCGCGCGTCAACAAGTACGGCTTCATCGAGAGCCCGTACCGCAAGATCGTGGACGGCAAGCTGACCGACGAAGTCGTCTATCTGTCGGCGATGGAGGAGGCCAAGCACCACGTCGCGCAGGCGAACGCCGCGCTCGACGAGGAGGGTCGGTTCAAGGACGAGTTCGTCATCTGCCGCCACGCCGGCGAGGTGATGATGGCGCCGCGCGAGAACGTCGACCTGATGGACGTTTCGCCGAAGCAGATGGTGTCCGTGGCCGCGGCGCTCATTCCGTTCCTTGAGAACGACGACGCCAACCGCGCGCTCATGGGCTCGAACATGCAGCGTCAGGCCGTTCCGCTCGTGCGTGCCGAGGCTCCGTTCGTCGGAACCGGCATGGAGCCTATCGTGGCCCGTGACTCTGGTGCTGCGATCGCGGCGCGCCGTGGCGGCATCGTCGACCAGGTGGACGCGACCCGTATCGTCATCCGTGCGACCGAGGATCTCGTCGCCGGCAAGTCGGGCGTCGACATCTACCGTCTGATGAAGTTCCAGCGCTCGAACCAGAACACCTGCATCAACCAGCGTCCGCTGGTGAACGTCGGTGACCGGATCGAGAAAGGCGACATCATCGCCGACGGCCCGTCGACGGATCTGGGCGATCTGGCGCTCGGCCGCAACGTCCTCGTCGCCTTCATGCCGTGGAACGGCTACAACTACGAGGACTCCATCCTGCTGTCGGAGCGCATCGTCGCCGACGACGTCTTCACCTCGATCCACATCGAGGAGTTCGAGGTCATGGCCCGCGACACCAAGCTCGGGCCGGAGGAGATCACGCGCGACATTCCGAACGTTTCGGAAGAGGCTCTTAAGAACCTCGACGAGGCGGGCATCGTCTACATCGGCGCCGAAGTGCAGCCGGGCGACATTCTGGTCGGCAAGATCACGCCGAAGGGCGAGAGCCCGATGACGCCGGAAGAGAAGCTTCTGCGCGCCATCTTCGGCGAGAAGGCCTCGGACGTCCGCGACACCTCCATGCGCATGCCTCCAGGTACCTACGGCACGGTGGTCGAAGTCCGCGTGTTCAACCGTCACGGCGTCGAGAAGGACGAGCGCGCCATGGCGATCGAGCGCGAGGAGATCGAGCGCCTGGCCAAGGACCGCGACGACGAGCAGGCGATCCTCGACCGCAATGTCTACGCTCGCCTGGCGGACATGCTCGACGGGCGCGAGGCAATCGCGGGGCCGAAGGGCTTCAAGAAGGGCACCACGCTCACCCGTGAGCTGCTCGCCGACTACCCGCGTTCGCAGTGGTGGCAGTTCGCCGTCGAGGACGAGAAGGCCCAGTCCGAGCTCGAGGCGCTTCGCGGCCAGTATGACGAGTCCAAGAAGGCGCTCGAGCAGCGCTTCATGGATAAGGTCGAGAAGGTGCAGCGCGGCGACGAAATGCCTCCGGGCGTCATGAAGATGGTCAAGGTCTTCGTGGCGGTGAAGCGCAAGATGCAGCCGGGCGACAAGATGGCCGGCCGTCACGGCAACAAGGGTGTCGTGTCGCGCATCGTTCCGATCGAGGACATGCCGTTCCTCGAGGATGGCACGCATGTCGACATCGTGCTCAACCCGCTGGGCGTGCCCTCGCGCATGAACGTCGGCCAGATCCTGGAGACGCACCTGGGCTGGGCTTGCGCCGGCATGGGCAAGAAGATCGGCCAGTTGCTTGATGCCTACAAGGGGGGCGGCGAGATCCAGCCGCTGCGCCAGACGCTTGAGGAGATCATCCCGGACAACGACCGCAACGAGCCGGTGCGTCGCTACGACGACGATTCGGTCGTCCGGCTCGCCGAGCAGATGCGTCGCGGTGTCTCGATCGCCACTCCGGTGTTCGACGGTGCGCACGAGCAGCACATCAACGAGATGCTGGAGATGGCGGGTCTGGACACCAGCGGCCAGTCGACGCTGTACGATGGACGTACCGGCGAGCCGTTCGACCGCAAGGTGACGGTTGGCTACATCTACATGCTGAAGCTGCACCACCTGGTGGACGACAAGATCCACGCCCGCTCGATCGGTCCGTACTCGCTGGTCACCCAGCAGCCGCTCGGTGGCAAGGCGCAGTTCGGCGGCCAGCGCTTCGGCGAGATGGAGGTGTGGGCGCTCGAAGCCTATGGCGCAGCCTACACGCTGCAGGAGATGCTGACGGTGAAGTCGGACGACGTTGCCGGTCGCACCAAGGTCTACGAGGCGATCGTTCGTGGCGACGACACGTTCGAGGCCGGCATCCCCGAGAGCTTCAACGTTCTCGTCAAGGAAATGCGCTCGCTCGGCCTCAACGTCGAACTCGAGAACTCGATGCTCGAGGATCCGTCGCAGCTGCGTGACGCTGCCGAATAAGAGGCAGTCGCGCCGCCGGGAGCAGATCCCGGCGGCAAGGATCGTGGTGGCCGGCATTGCCGGCCAAACGGTCAATGCCCGACGCGCCACAGGCTGCGCGGCAGCGACCGGAAAGGGCCGGAAGGTCCGCTGAAATTTGCGGGATGCGAGGTCCCGAGAAGGAGAACGGCATGAACCAAGAGGTCATGAATCTCTTCAACACCAACGCCAACGTACCGGCGCAAGTGTTCGATTCGATTCGGATTTCTCTCGCTAGCCCGGAAAAGATCCTTTCCTGGTCGTATGGCGAGATCAAGAAGCCGGAAACGATCAACTATCGCACGTTCAAGCCCGAGCGTGACGGCCTGTTCTGCGCGCGTATCTTTGGTCCGATCAAGGACTACGAGTGCCTGTGTGGCAAGTACAAGCGCATGAAGTACAAGGGCGTCATCTGCGAGAAGTGCGGCGTCGAGGTGACGCTTTCGCGTGTGCGCCGCGAGCGCATGGGCCACATCGAGCTCGCCGCGCCCGTCGCCCATATCTGGTTCCTGAAGTCGCTGCCGTCTCGCATCGGCACGCTGCTGGACATGACGCTGAAGGACATCGAGCGCGTTCTGTATTTCGAGAACTACATCGTCACCGAGCCGGGCCTCACCGCGCTGAAGGAGCACCAGCTCCTCACCGAGGAAGAGTACATGCTCGCCATCGACGAGTATGGCGAGGACGCCTTTACCGCCATGATCGGCGCCGAGGCGATCCATGCCCTGCTGGCCGACATGAAGCTCGACACGATCGCGGGTGAACTGCGTACCGAGCTCGCCTCGACCACGTCGGAGCTGAAGCAGAAGAAGCTCCTGAAGCGCCTCAAGGTGGTCGAGAACTTCATGGAGTCGGGCAACCGTCCCGAGTGGATGATCATGAAGGTCATCCCGGTCATCCCGCCGGACCTGCGCCCGCTGGTTCCGCTGGACGGCGGCCGCTTTGCGACGTCCGACCTGAACGACCTCTATCGTCGCGTCATCAACCGTAACAACCGCCTGAAGCGCCTCATCGAGCTGCGCGCCCCGGGTATCATCATCCGCAACGAGAAGCGCATGCTTCAGGAGGCGGTGGATGCCCTGTTCGACAACGGCCGCCGCGGCCGCGTCATCACCGGCGCCAACAAGCGTCCGCTGAAGTCGCTGTCCGACATGCTGAAGGGCAAGCAGGGCCGGTTCCGCCAGAACCTGCTCGGTAAGCGCGTCGACTATTCCGGCCGCTCGGTCATCGTGACCGGTCCGGAGCTCAAGCTGCACCAGTGCGGCCTGCCGAAGAAGATGGCGCTCGAGCTGTTCAAGCCGTTCATCTATGCGCGGCTCGATGCCAAGGGCTATTCGTCGACCGTCAAGCAGGCGAAGAAGCTGGTCGAGAAGGAGAAGCCGGAAGTCTGGGATATCCTCGATGAGGTCATCCGCGAGCATCCGGTGCTGCTCAACCGCGCGCCGACGCTGCACCGCCTCGGCATCCAGGCGTTCGAGCCGACCCTGATCGAGGGCAAGGCGATCCAGCTTCACCCGCTGGTTTGCACCGCCTTCAATGCGGACTTCGACGGCGACCAGATGGCCGTGCACGTCCCGCTGAGCCTCGAGGCCCAGCTCGAAGCGCGCGTGCTGATGATGTCGACCAACAACATCCTGCATCCGGCGTCCGGCGCGCCGATCATCGTGCCGTCGCAGGACATGGTGCTTGGCCTCTACTACCTGTCGATCGTCAATCAGAATGAGCCCGGCGAGGGCATGGTGTTCGCCGACATGGGCGAGCTCCAGCACGCGCTGGAGACCAAGGCGGTCACGCTGCACGCCAAGATCAAGGGCCGCTACAGGTCTGTGGATGCCGACGGTAACGTCGTGTCGAAGATCTATGACACGACGCCCGGCCGCATGATCATCGGCGAGCTCCTGCCGAAGAATCCGAACGTGCCGTTCGACATCGCCAACCAGGAGATGACCAAGAAGAACATCTCCAAGATGATCGACACGGTCTACCGCCACTGCGGCCAGAAGGAGACGGTGATCTTCTGCGACCGCATCATGCAGCTCGGCTTCGGCCATGCCTGCCGGGCCGGTATTTCGTTCGGCAAGGACGACATGGTCATCCCGGACACCAAGGCCAAGCTGGTTGCCGAAACCGAGGCGCAGGCCAAGGAATACGAGCAGCAGTACAATGACGGCCTGATTACCCAGGGCGAGAAGTACAACAAGGTGGTCGATGCCTGGGCGAAGTGCTCGGAGAAGGTCGCCGACGAGATGATGGCCCGCATCAAGGCCGTCGAGTTCGACCCGGAGAGCGGCCGGCAGAAGCCGATGAACTCGATCTACATGATGTCGCACTCCGGTGCCCGCGGCTCGCCCACGCAGATGCGCCAGCTCGCCGGCATGCGCGGCCTGATGGCCAAGCCGAGCGGCGAGATCATCGAGACGCCGATCATCTCGAACTTCAAGGAAGGCCTTACCGTGCTCGAGTACTTCAACTCGACCCACGGCGCCCGCAAGGGTCTGGCCGACACCGCCCTGAAGACCGCGAACTCGGGTTACCTGACCCGTCGTCTGGTCGACGTGGCGCAGGACTGCATCGTGAATGCGCAGGACTGCGGCACCGACAAGGGCCTGACGATGCAGCCGATCGTCGACGCCGGCCAGGTTGTCGCAACGCTTGGCCAGCGTGTGCTCGGCCGCACGTCCCTGGATGACGTCATCCATCCGATTTCCGGCGAGGTCATCGTGCCTGCCGGCAAGCTGATGGACGAGCGCGACGTCGAGGCGATCGAGAAGGCCGGCGTGCAGTCGCTCCGCATCCGCTCGGCCCTGACCTGCGAGGTCCGGACGGGCGTGTGCGCGGTCTGCTACGGTCGCGACCTTGCACGCGGTACGCCGGTCAACATTGGCGAGGCCGTGGGCGTCATCGCGGCGCAGTCGATCGGCGAGCCGGGCACCCAGCTCACCATGCGCACCTTCCACATGGGTGGTACGGCGCAGGTGGTCGACTCCTCGTTCCTCGAGGCGTCGTATGAGGGCACGGTGCAGATCCGCAACCGCAACGTGGTGCGCAACTCTGACGGCCAGCTCGTGGCGATGGGCCGCAACATGGCGGTGCTCATCCTCGACGAGGCGGGCAAGGAGCGCGCCGCTCACCGCATCACCTACGGTTCGCGTCTCTACGTGGACGATGGCGACCGGGTGAAGCGCGGCCAGCGCATCGCCGAGTGGGATCCCTACACCCGTCCGATCCTCACCGAGATCGAGGGTCGGGTGGCGTTCGAGGACCTGGTCGACGGCATCTCCGTTCAGGAGACGGCGGACGAGTCCACCGGCATCACCAAGCGCGAGGTCATCGACTGGCGCTCGACGCCGCGCGGCTCGGATCTCAAGCCGGCGATCGTCATCCAGGATGCCCGCGGCAAGATCGGCAAGCTGTCGAAGGGCGGCGATGCGCGCTACCTGCTCTCCGTCGAGGCGATCCTCTCGGTCGAGCCGGGCGCGACGGTGCGGCCGGGTGACGTGCTCGCTCGTATCCCGATGGAAAGCGCCAAGACCAAGGACATCACGGGCGGTCTGCCGCGCGTGGCGGAACTGTTCGAGGCTCGTCGTCCGAAGGATCACGCCATCATCGCCGAGATCGACGGTACGGTGCGGTTCGGCCGCGACTACAAGAACAAGCGCCGTATCATCATCGAGCCGCATGATTCGACGCTCGAGCCGGTCGAGTACCTCATCCCGAAGGGCAAGCCGTTCCATCTGCAGGACGGCGACGTCATCGAGAAGGGCGACTACATCCTCGACGGCAACCCGGCGCCGCACGACATCCTGGCGATCAAGGGCGTGGAGGCTCTGGCGAGCTACCTCGTCAACGAGATCCAGGAAGTCTATCGACTGCAGGGCGTGTCCATCAACGACAAGCACATCGAGGTGATCGTTCGCCAGATGCTGCAGAAGGTGGAGATCACGGATCAGGGCGACTCGACCTACATCCCGGGCGATCACGTCGACGCGATCGAGCTGGACGAGGTCAACGATCGCCTGATCGAGGAGGGCAAGAAGCCTGCCGCGGGCCAGCCGGTGCTGCTCGGCATCACCAAGGCCTCGCTGCAGACTCCGTCCTTCATCTCCGCGGCCTCCTTCCAGGAGACCACCCGCGTGCTGACCGAGGCGGCCGTGGCCGGCAAGGTCGACACGCTGCAGGGCCTGAAGGAAAACGTCATCGTGGGCCGGTTGATCCCGGCCGGTACGGGTGGCCAGATGAGCCAGATCCGGCGCATCGCCACGGCCCGCGACGAGCTGATCCTCGAGGAGCGCCGCAAGGCCTCCGGCGCGGACACTGCCACGCCGATGCTGACCGAAATGCAGAGCGCCGCACAGTAAGTCCGGCCTCGATGCAGTCAGGGGCCGCCGGAGCGATCCGGCGGCCCTTTTTCTTGTCGGCGACCGGAGGGGCGGGGCGACAGCCCGGCCATGACGGTCGCCCTCCCTGGAGGGTTGAATGGCGGGGATCGGAGCGCTCGCGCTGGCCTATGTGCTGTCGCAGTTCTTCCGCAGCTTCCTTGCGGTGCTGGTGCCGGTGCTTTCCGTCGATCTCGGCGCGACGAAGGCGGACCTCTCAACCGCTTCCGGCCTCTTCTTCCTGGTCTTCGCCATGGCGCAATTTCCGATCGGCGTCAGCCTCGACCGTTTTGGCCCGCGCCTGACCGCGTCGGTGCTGCTGGGGCTAGGCGCGGGGACAGGGTGCATCCTCTTCGCGATGGCCACGGCACCGTGGATGATTTCGCTCGCCTCGGCCCTGCTGGGGCTGGGGAGCGCGCCAGTTCTGATGGCCTCGCTCTACATCTTCGCCCACACCTATCCGCCGGCGCGCTTCGCCATGCTGGCGTCGTGGATGGTGGCTCTCGGCACGGCCGGCAACGTTCTCGGTGCAGCGCCGCTCGCCTTTGCGGTGGAGGCCCTCGGATGGCGCACGGTGCTGTTCTGCCTTGCCGCGATCAGCTTGGGCGTGGCGGTGGCCCTGGCCATTCTGGTGAAGGAGCCGCCGCGGCACCCCGCCACTCATGGTTCGAGCGGGTTCAGGGGCTACATCGAACTTCTTAGACTACGCGTGCTGTGGCCGATCATGCCGATAACGGCGGCGGCCTACGCGCCCGCAGTCGGCATACGGGGACTCTGGGCGGGTCCCTACCTCGCGGACCTGCACGAGGCCGGTGTCATGGAGATCGGTCGCGCGACGTTCTGGATGGCGCTCGCCATGGTGGCCGGCGCCTTCCTCTACGGTCCGCTCGACCAGATCTTCCGCACCCGCAAATGGGTTGCGGTCGTCGGCACGTCTTCCTGCGGAACTGCCGTCCTGCTCCTGGGGCTCTTTCCGTCCGTGTCCCTTTTCGCCGCGACGATGCTCATGCTGGCGATCGGCCTGTTCGGCGCCACCTACGGGCTGCTGATGGCTCATGCGCGCGCATTCTTTCCGCCGCACCTGATCGGCCGCGGCGTCACGCTGATGAATTTCTTCGCCATCGGGGGCGTCGGGCTGATGCAGTTCGCGACCGGTTGGATCGCCACGCATGCGGCCGTGCCGGGTGACCCCGGGGCGGCGTATCGAGCGCTTTTCATCTTCATCGCTGCGATGCTCGGCGTGTCGGTCTTGATCTATCTCTTCGCGCGCGACGCGCCGCCGGAGCGCCGGAACGCCTGACCGGTTCCGGCCGCCGAGCTGGCATGAAATGCTGCTGGACCAGACGGATGTGAAACGACAACCGTTGAAACCTCGGCACCAGTCTGGCAGGAAAGCGGCCAACTGGCGGTTCGCTGGGGGCGCCGCATTCATTCCGAAAGCCGGAAGGCAGCCATGCATTCTTCAGTCATCGACGCCATTGGCGATACACCGTTGATCCGTCTGCGAAAGGCGTCGGAAGCCACCGGCTGCGAGATTCTCGGCAAGGCCGAGTTCATGAATCCCGGTCAGTCTGTGAAGGACCGCGCCGGCCTGTTCATCATCCGCGACGCTGAGAAGAAGGGCCTGCTGAAGCCCGGCGGAATCATCGTCGAGGGCACGGCGGGCAACACCGGAATCGGCCTGACGGTGGTTGCGAAAGCGCTCGGCTACCGTACGGTCATCGTGATCCCGGATACCCAGAGCCAGGAGAAGAAAGACGCGCTGCGCCTGCTCGGCGCAGAGCTCCTGGAAGTGCCGGCGGTTCCCTACAAGAACCCCAACAACTACGTGAAGGTGTCTGGCCGTCTCGCTGAGCAGCTCGCCCGCACGTCGCCCAATGGCGCCATCTGGGCCAACCAGTTCGACAACGTCGCCAATCGCGACGGCCACGTCGTGACCACCGCGCAGGAAATTTGGAAGGACACCGACGGCAAGGTCGACGGTTTCGTGTCCGCGGTCGGCACCGGGGGCACGCTCGCCGGCGTAGCCATGGGGCTGCGCGAGAAGAACCCCGACGTGAAGGTCGCCATCGCCGACCCGCTGGGCGCCGCGCTCTACAGCTACTACACGAGCGGCGAGCTGAAGTCCGAGGGCAGCTCGATCACCGAAGGCATCGGGCAGGGGCGCATCACCGCCAACCTCGAGGGCTTCCGACCGGATTTCTCCTACCAGATTCCGGACGAGGAGGCGCTGCCGATCCTCTTCGACCTCGTGCAGGAGGAGGGGCTGTGCCTCGGCGGCTCGACGGGCATCAACATTGCTGGCGCGATCCGGCTGGCACGCGATCTCGGTCCCGGCCACACCATCGTGACCATCCTCTGCGACTACGGTACGCGCTACCAGTCCAAGCTGTTCAACCCTGAGTTCCTCCGCGGCAAGAACCTGCCGATCCCGACCTGGATGGAAGGCAAGCCGCAGATCGAGATCCCGTTCGAACCGGTTCCCTGATGCCATCCACTGAGACGCTGTTTCGCGAAGACGCCTATCTCGCGGTAGCCGATGCGACCGTGCTCGGAGTCACGGAGAGCGGCGGCATCCTGCTCGACAGGACGGTTTTCTACGCAACGTCCGGCGGCCAGCCGGGCGACACCGGCTATCTTGAGCTTCCCGACGGCCGCCGCATCGCCATCGCCGCGACGGTGACCGGCGAGACCAAGGACGAGATCATCCACGTCCCGGCCGCGGAACAGGCGCTTCCGGCTACCGGTGATCGGGTGCAACTGGCCATCGACTGGGAGCGACGCCACCGGCTGATGCGCATGCACACCGCCTGCCACCTGCTGAGCGTCGTGTGCCCGTTCCCCATCACCGGCGCCGCGGTCGGCGAAGAAGACAGCCGGGTCGACTTCGACATTCCCGATCCAAGCTACACCAAGGAACTCGTCAGCGCGCGGCTCGCCGAGCTCGTGGAGGCGAACCACCCGGTGTTTACGCGGTGGATCACGGAAGCCGAACTTGCCGCCAATCCCGGCCTCGTGAAGTCGAAGAACGTCCGTCCGCCCAGTGGCACTGGTCGGATTCGCCTCGTCTGCATTGGCGAGGACGCCAGTATCGACAGCCAGCCCTGCGGCGGAACGCATGTCCGGTCGACGGGGGAGGTGGGGCCGATTCACATCGCCAAGATCGAGAAGAAGGGCCGCGAGAACCGCCGCTTCCGCATCCGCTTCGGGCCCTTGCCGGCCTGAACGGCTGTGCGGCGCATTGCGCGCTCCGCCAGATCGGTTCTCGCCCCGAGAGCGCGGCGAATACGTTCGATATGCGTGGCTGGCGGATCGCACCGAGACTAAACGCGCCAGTCGCGCCGACTGGTGCCACGCGTCCGCCCGCCTATCCGTAGATGCGCGTCTGCAGCACCTCGTGGTGGGTCGAGCGCTCGTCCCAGCGCTTCAGCAGGCGGCGCGCCTCCGGGGGCACATAGGCCACTTCGTAGTCCTCGCCCCGGAAAGCGATGACGCTCGCCAGCGAGTCGAAGCACATGACCGTGGTGAACTGAACCTCGTCGCCGAGGTCGCGTTTCATCAGCTCGATCGAACGGTACCCGGGGAGCTTCTTTTCCTCGATGCCGGGGAAGACGAACGTGTCGAGGAGCTGCTCGTAGGCGTCGGCATTCTCCCGCGTGGTCCAGCCGTTCCAGATCCTTTTGATCATGTTCGGTCTCCAGGCCGGTTGAATGACTCATCTTGGACCTTTTGGAGCGGACGACAATGTGTCAGAAGCAGCCCTTCGGAGAGCGGAGATCCTGATGCCCGAGAAAAGTCCGTTCGTCGTCGATGCGGATTGGCTCCAGAGCCAGTTGGGAGCGCCGGGCATCTCGATCGTAGATGCGTCCTGGTATCTGCCCGCGCAGGGCCGCAACGCCCGGGCGGAATACGACGCCGCGCACATCCCTGGCACCGTCTTCTTCGACCAGGATCTCGTCGTCGACACCTCGTCGCCCTTGCCCCACACCCTGCCGAAGCCGTCCGAATTCGCCATGCACGCGGGTACGATGGGCATTTCGGCGGATGACACCATCATCGTCTACGACGGCCCGGGAATGTTCTCGGCGCCGCGGGTGTGGTGGATGTTCCGCACCATGGGGGCGCCCGAGGTGTTCATCCTCGACGGCGGCTTCGACAACTGGAAGGCGCGCGGCTACCCCGTGACCTCGGCCGTGACCAAGATCGCGCCCTGCGTGTTCCTGACGGATTATGACTCGAAACGCGTGGTGGCCTTCGAGGAGATGAAGGAGATCGTCACCGGGAGGCTGGCGCAGGTCGCCGATGCCCGGCCAGCCGGCCGCTTCGCGGGCACCGATCCTGAGCCGCGCCCCGGAGTTCGCTCGGGTCACATGCCCGGCGCGGTGAACATGCCTGCAAGCGCGCTCTCGAAAGACGGACACCTGCTTCCGGTAGCGGAGCTGCGAAGCAGGCTGGAACAGTCCGGCATCGACTTGTCGAAGCCGGTCGTTACTTCCTGCGGTTCGGGGATCACCGCGGCGGTCGTGACCCTGGCGCTGATGAGCGTCGGCCACGGCAACAACCGACTCTATGACGGATCCTGGACGGAATGGGGCGGACGGCCCGACACACCGGTCGTGACAGGTAAAGAATGACCATCTCAGCAGTCCCTACGCCGGCCGCGATCGAGGTCACGGTCACCTTCCTCGAGATGAAGCGGCCGCCGACGCACTACGCGCCGCTGCCCTACAACCGGCAGATCGCGCTGCTGCGGGCCAAGGACATCCCGCTGCATTACTACCGCTTCCTGATCGACCGGGTGGGGCGGAAATGGCACTGGGTCAATGCATTGCGCCTTTCCGACGAGGAGCTGCGCGAAAGCCTGCATGCGCCGGGGCGCGACATCCGCGTGCTCTACCTCGACGGTTCGCCCGCCGGCTTCTTCGATCTCAAGCCGCATCTGCCGGAGGCGATGGAACTCGCCTATTTCGGTCTCATGCCGCATGCGACCGGTACCGGCCTCGGGCGCTGGTTTCTGGGAGCCGCGGTGGAGGCCTGCTGGTCCTACAAGCCGGAGATCGTGGTTGTGCAGACCTGCACGCTGGACCACCCGGCAGCGCTGCCGCTCTACCAGAAGATCGGCTTCGAGCCGGTGGGGCAGACCAAGGAGACAGTGCACCCGCTGATTTTCGAGGAGCGCTCCGCGATCGTCATGCGCGAGTGAGACGGGCCGCCGCTGTATTTGCGACAGCCTGAACGCCGCATTCAGCTGCGGTTCACGTGTCCCGGGGCAAATGTACGGCGTTTGGTTTCACCAAGGACATACGCATGTCATCACGTATCGCCTTCGCCCTTCTGGCCGTCACCCTCGTCGGCTTTCCGTCGCTCGCCGGGGCTCAGGAAATGCCTTCGGCCAGTCAGATCGAACGCAGCCTGGATGCGCCGTCAAAGCAGCGGCTGCGGCCCGACCAGCGTGTGACGGTCCGCGAGTTCAAGCGCCGGCCTGAACTCCGCCGCGCCGCGCCCTCGATCGACATCCAGGCCATCAACTTTGCCTTCGGCTCGGCCGAAATTCCGCGGTCTCAGTACCGCAAGGTGGAAGCCATCGCCGACGCCATCCACAAGGTGATCCGTCGCCGGCCGGGCGCAATGTTCCTGATCGAGGGCCACACCGACGCTGTCGGTTCAGCGGCCTCCAACCAGGTCCTGTCGGAGCGCCGCGCGGAATCGCTCCGCCGGGTGCTGGTGCAGGAGTATGGCGTGCCGTGGCGCGCGCTGGAGACCGTCGGCTATGGCGAACAGTACCTGCTGGTGCCGACCCAGGATGAGAACTGGCGCAACCGCCGCGTCACGCTGCGCCGCATCGACGATTTCGTGCGGTGACGCCATAGAGACGGGTGAGCGGCGACGGACATCGTCATAAATCGGTAACCGTCGCCATCTACCGTAACGTCATCGATCGGGCCCGACCACGGAGGAACTGGCGGGAAGCCGATCGTAGAAAAAGCGGGTTCGGCCCGCTTTTTTGTTGCCCGCACGCATTTCGGCCTGTCGCGGCAGGTTTCGGGTGGAGACGTCGTTTCCGAAGGCATAGGTCGCTCCGGTCGAACGATGGGAGAAGACCGATGCCGATCCGCTTTGTCGCCCTGCCGACCCATGCCGTGCGAGCCCTGCAGCGCGGCGGTCTCGATGCTTACGGCACCCCACCCGAGCACAGGATTTCCGACGGCGACGGCGTCCCATGCCGCCACTGCCTGCGTACCGTCGAGGCCGGAAAGCGTTACCTTGTGCTGGCCTATCGACCGTTTCCGGCCCTGCAGCCCTATGCCGAAACAGGGCCAATCTTCCTCTGTGCGGAGGAATGCGAACGGGCAGGGGAGGCAGGCTCTCTGCCGGATCTGTTCGGGGACACGCCGGATTACATCGTGCGCGGCTATGGGCCCGACGATCGCATCGTCTACGGCACCGGCTCGGTCGTCCCGACGCATAAGATTTCCGAACGCGCGCGCGAACTGCTCTCTCGTGACGACATTGCCTACCTGCACGTCCGTTCGGCGCGCAACAACTGCTACCAGTGCCGCATCGAGCGGAATTGAGGTCGTTAACCCCTCGTTAACCAATCGGCCCTTACGCTGCCCCTACTGAAGCTGTTCCGACCACGGATGTACTGGCGGACAGTCAAATACGAAAAAGCGGGCCACTGCCCGCTTTTTTGTTTCCCAGCAATGCAATGCAAGTCTCGGCGAATTCGCCGCCGCAACCTCAGGCCGCCACGGTGAGGACCTTGTTCGGCTCGACCATCTCGTAGCCCAGGGCCTCCGCGACGGCGCGATTTGTGACGCGTCCCTTGTGGACGTTCAGGCCGTTGCGCAGGTGCGGGTCGTCGATCAGCGCCTTCAGGCCCTTGTCGGCAAGCTGCAGGCCGTAGTGCAGCGTGGCGTTGTTGAGGGCGTGCGCCGAGGTTACTGGCACGGCGCCCGGCATGTTGGCCACGCAGTAGTGGATGACACCGTCAACCTCGAAGGTCGGCTCGGCGTGTGTTGTCGGGTGCGAGGTCTCGAAGCAGCCGCCCTGGTCGATCGCGACATCCACCAGTACCGCGCCCTTCTTCATGCCGGTCAGCATTTCGCGTGTGACCAGCTTCGGCGCTGCCGCACCGGGGATCAGCACCGCGCCGATCACGATGTCGGCCGAGAAGCACTCTTCCTCGAGCGCCTCGACGGTCGAGTAGCGGGTGTGCACGCGGCCGTTGAAGATATCATCCAGCTGGCGCAGCCGCGGAATGGAGCGGTCGAGGATCGTCACGTCGGCGCCGAGTCCGGCCGCCATCTTTGCCGCCTGCAGGCCTACCACGCCGCCGCCGATGACCGTCACCTTGCCGGGCAATACGCCGGGCACGCCGCCGAGCAGCACGCCGCGGCCGCCATTGGCTTTCTGCAGCGCAGTGGCACCGGCCTGGATGGCCAGGCGGCCAGCCACTTCCGACATCGGCGCGAGCAGGGGCAGGCCGCCGCGCTCGTCCGTCACCGTTTCGTAGGCGATGGCGGTGACGCCGGAGGCAAGCAGCCCCTTGGTCTGCTCCGGATCGGGCGCCAGGTGGAGATAGGTGTAGAGGATCTGGCCCTCGCGGAGCTGCACCCACTCCGTAGGCTGCGGCTCCTTCACCTTCACGATCATGTCGGACCTGGCGAAGACTTCTTCGGCAGTCTTGGCGATACGCGCGCCCGCGGCGGCATAGGCGCCGTCATCCGCGCCGATCGCTGCGCCGGCACCGGTCTCCACCAGGACCTCGTGGCCGTGAGCGACATATTCACGGACGGAACCTGGGGTCAGGCCCACGCGATACTCGTGATTCTTGATTTCCTTCGGGCACCCGATGCGCATGTTTGCCTCCTCGCTTGGCCTTGCCGGCCTGTTCCCTTCTTGAAGCAAGGATACGCTTCCCTAGGGGCAATGTGTTTGCGTAGCGCGTTGTGCGTTCGACGACCTTTCGTTATTTCTTGCGCGTTAGGCATTCGGAGTCGAAGAAAATGCGAAACTCGGGCCTAGACAGAATTGATGTAGCCATCCTGGACACGCTCCAAAAGGATGGTCGGATTCCCAACGCGGCCCTGGCGGAGAAGGTGGGGCTGTCACAGTCGGCCTGTTCGCGCCGCCTCGACAATCTTGAGAAGAGCGGCGTCATACGAGGGTATCACGCGCGGCTGTCGAATGCTGCTCTCGGTCACAACATGACGGTCATCGTCCATATTTCGCTGTCAGGGCAATTCGAGAAGACGCTCTCCGATTTCGAGGCGGCGGTGAAGCGCTGCCCGAACGTGCTCTCCTGCCACCTGATGTCGGGCGAGTACGACTACATCCTGCGCATCGCCGCCCGCGACCTGCAGGACTACGAGCGCATCCACAAGGAGTGGCTGACGGCCATGCCGCACGTCACGAAGATCAACTCCAGCTTCGCGTTGCGCGAGGTCATCGACCGGACCGCTCTGGGCTTGCGGCCCGACATGGCGTGAACATCAGCGCGACGCCAGGGCGCCGCCATCCGCTATCGAAGCGCAGGCGAATGCGTCCGCGGATTGTCGATCTGCCCGCCGGAACGGTGGAAGTCGTACGGGGTCGGCAGTTCCCCGTCCGGAGCCACGGTTGGCAAGTCAGGCAATTCGGGCTCATACGGCGTGCCGTACATGCTGCCGGTATAGCCGGGATCGATACGTTCGGGCACCGGAACGGGAACGTAGGGATTGGAGATGCCCGGACAGTCGACACTGCCCGAAGCCTCGCCGGGCAGAAGACTGCAGGCCGGGGAATCCGCCTCCTGCGCGAAGGCCGCTCCCAGTGCCAGGGCAAGCGTTGCCGCGACGATTGCGGCTCTCATGGCTACCTCCTCGATGTCGTGACCGTTGGGTCCGCAACGAGAGGGCGGCGCCGAGGTTTCGCGGCGCCGTTGCCACGAAAGTGCGAAACGGCAATCGTCAGCCGCGATTGCCAGCGCCCTGGCGGCGGGCGAGCCGCACCCAGACGCCGCCCTCGGGGCGGAGCGTGATCGACGGGTAGGGGGTCACCGGCCGGTGGGGCAGGCGGGTGACCTGCCAGGAGCGGACGATCGTGGCCAGCATCATTGTCGCGCTCATCATCGCAAAGCGTTGTCCGACGCAGATGCGCGGGCCGCCGCCGAAGGGCATGTAGGCGAAGCGCGGCAGACTTCTGGCCAGGGTGCCGTCGAGCCATCGCTCCGGCCGGAAGGCGAGCGGCTCATCAAAGTAGCGCGGATCCTTGTGCAGGACCAACGGCGCGATGAAGACCGTCGTGCCGGGACCGAAGGTGTGGCCGGCGATCTCGAATTCGCCCAGCGCCTGCCTGCCCAGCATCCAGGCCGGGGGATAGAGCCGCATCGCCTCCATGACGACGCCCTCGGCAAGCTTGAGCTGAGGCAGGTCGTCGGTCGTGACCGACCGCGAGCCCAGCGCCAGTTCGATTTCGGCGGCAAGCCGGGCCTGGACCTCGGGGTGCGTGCCCAGGAGATGCAGTGACCACGACAGGGTGAGCGCCGTGGTCTCGTGGCCGGCGAGCAGCAGCGTGACCGCCTCATCTCGAAGCTGTTTGTCCGACATCGGCTGGCCGCTCTCGTCGCGCGCCGCCATGAAGCGTGACAGGAAGTCGGTGCGACCCTCCAGGCCCGTCCGTCGCCGCTCCTCGATCATCCGCCGCACGATGGTCTCCACGGTCCGGATGGCCCGGTTGTAACCGATGTTGCTGGGAATCGGCAGGGAGTCGGGAATGAGGATAGGGCGCTTGAAGCGGGAGGTCAGAACATGGGCGAGTACGTCCAGCGCCTCGCCGACGTCGGCGATGTCCTTCGGCACTTCCGAATCGAAGAACGCCTTGGCCGCGATGTTGAGCGTCATACGCATCATGTTGGCGTGGATGTCGACTTCCGGGCCGTCCTCCCAGGTGGAGACTTCCTGCTCGGACAGCTTCACGATGTCCGGCCCGTAGCCGATGAGTTGCGCGCCGGCGAAAGCGGGTGCCGCGAGCTTGCGCTGCCGCTGCCATAGCTCGCCTTCGGACGTCAGCAGCCCGGTGCCGAACAGCGCGCGCACCTGCCGCCACATCACCTCGTTCTTGATGAAGTTTCGGCTCTCCTTGACCAGCACCTTCTCGATGCCCGTCTGGTCCGAGAGCAGCAGCGTGGGCCAGCCGGCGAAGTTGAGCCGCACCACGTCACCATATTCCCGCGCCGTGCGCTCGAAGAAGCCCAGCGGATCGCGTGCGAAGGCGAGCGTGTTGCCGAGGATCGGGAGTCCCTTGGGGCCGCGTACTGCAGGGCCGGGGGACGATGGCGCGTCAGGGACCATCGTGTGAGCAGCCACGGCACTTCTCCATTGTCAGCGGGAAACTCAGGGTTGTCGCGAGGATGGCGGCCCCACCCCGCTTGTCAATGGCACTGCCATCGTGGCGAGGCCGCAGCCTTGTTTACAGTCGCACGGGCTCCGTATCTAAAGTTTTAATCATCTTCAGCGATAGAGCTGCGCTTGGACTTGCTTGGCACTAGGCTTGCAACCACACTTCCGATGGCGGGCGGCACTATCGCTGCGTGTGCGTCCCGCAAGTCGCAAGGGTGAGCGCGGCGCCGGACGAGGGGGACGCAGCATGCGCTACGTGGTCGGGGTCCTGCTCATCACCGGACTGATCGTATGGGATGGGGTCTATCATGGCGGCCGTTATCTGGACGGTATCCTGGGATCCATCCAGGGGGCAGTTTCCACTGTCGCGCGGATGATCTGACCGTTCCCGCCCGCCTAGGCCTGCGCCAGTTCGGGCGTGCGCAGCATCAGAACCCTGCAGGGTGTTCCGGCAGGCGCGGCAGGGCTGTGTGGCGGGCGGATGACGAGGGCGTCTGCAGCCGCCAGGAGGCGCAGCATCGACGAGTCCTGGATACGGTACGGCGTTGCCATGAGCCTGCCGTCCTTCCGCTCCAGGCGCGCGCGAACGTAGTCCTCCCGCAGGTCGTTGGCGGCCATCGGTTCGGCCAGTACGGCATCCCGGATATCCGCGCGGTAGGGACGCCCGCCGAGGCGTGCCAGCAGCGGCTTGAGGAAAAGGTGGGAGCAGACGAGGCTGGCGACGGGATTGCCCGGCAGCCCGATGAAGCGGGTCGCCCCGCGCCGGCCGACCATCAACGGCTTTCCCGGCCGCATGGCGATCTTCCAGAAGTCGAGCGACACCCCGTTGGCAATCAGCGTCGCGCGCATTAGGTCATGCTCGCCAACCGAGGCGCCGCCCAGGCTCACGACGATATCGGCGCCGGCCTCGGCTGCCTGGCGAAGCCGCTCCGAGATCGCCGCGCTGTCGTCGCGCACGATGCCGAGATCGAGGATTCGCGCGCCGGCTTCGGCCGCGATCGCCGCGACGCCGTAGCCGTTCGAGGCGATGATCTGGTCGGGCCCCGGTGTGCTGCCCGGCGGAAGCAGTTCGTCGCCGGTCGCGATAATCGCCACCAGCGGGCGCGACACGACGGAAAGTCGCGGGTGGTTTGCCGACGCGCACAGCGACAGCGCGGCGGCGTCCAGTACCCGCCCGGCCGGCAGCAGCGTGTCGCCTTCGGAAAAATCGAGTCCGCGCCGGCGGATGTGGCGGCCCACGGTCGCCGTTTCGGTCACCTCGACCACGCCATCCCCAGCAGGCCGCGTGTCTTCCTGGATGACGATGGCGTCCGCGCCTTTCGGTAGCGGGGCGCCGGTGAAGATCCGCACAGCCTCTCCCGTGCCGACCTCGCCTGCGAAGCCGTGGCCCGCGGCGGCCATGCCGATCACCCGCAGGCGGGCGCCTTCGACCGCGTCGCTCGCCCGGACCGCGTAGCCATCCATCGCCGAAGCGTCGAACGGAGGCTGGGTGCGCAGGGCCTGCAGCGGCGCGGCGAGCACCCGACCGGCCGCTTCGGACAGCGGCACGGTCTCCGGCGCAAGTGCTTCCGCGCCGTCGAGCAATCGCTTCAGCGCATCGCTGACGGGAAGAAGCGCCATCAGCGGCTTGCCCGGTAGTCGCCGGACTTGCCGCCGGTCTTCTCGACGAGGCGGATGTCGCCAATGATCATTCCACGGTCGATCGCCTTGGCCATGTCGTAGATCGTCAGGCACGCGACGGACACGGCCGTCAGGGCCTCCATCTCGACCCCTGTCTTGCCGGTCACCCGTGCCGTCGCGGTGACGCGCACGCCGGGCAGGGCAGGGTCGGGCTCGATGTCCACCGCAACCTTGGTGAGCAGCAGCGGATGGCAGAGCGGGATCAGCTCGTGCGACTTCTTGGCGGCCATGATGCCGGCGACCCGCGCCGTGCCGATGACGTCGCCCTTCTTGGCGTTGCCCTCAATGATCGTCTTCAGCGTCTCGGGCGCCATGGTGACGGCCCCCTCGGCGATGGCCGTGCGGACGGTGTCGGTCTTCTCGCCGACATCGACCATGTTCGCCTGGCCGTCCGCGCCGATATGAGTGAGCGTGCCGCCCGCCATCAGCCGATCGCCGCGCTGGTGGCTTCCTGGCCTGTCAGCAGCAGCCGGGTTGCGCGCTCAACGTCCTGCTGGCGCATCAGGCTCTCGCCGACGAGGAACACCTCGATGCCGGCCCTGGCCAGGCGCCTGCAATCGTCGTGGGTGAAGATGCCGCTTTCGCCGACGAGCAGGCGGTCGGACGGCACCATGTCGGCCAGCCGCTCCGAAGTTGCCAGGTCGACGTTGAAGGTTCGCAGGTCGCGGTTGTTGATGCCGATCAGCCGCGACGACATGGCCAGCGCGCGTTCCATCTCGACCTCGTCGTGCACCTCGATCAGCGCGTCCATGCCGTATTCCAGCGCCACCTCCTCGATCGCGGCGGCCTCGTCGTCATCGACGCCCGCGAGCACGATCAGGATGGCATCGGCTCCCCATGCACGCGCCTCGTGCACCTGGTAGGGGTCGTACATGAAGTCCTTGCGCAGCACCGGCAGGTTGGTCGCCTCGCGCGCCGCGGTCAGGAATTCCGGCGCGCCCTGGAATGACGGTCCGTCGGTCAGCACCGACAGGCATGCCGCGCCCCCGGACTGGTAGGCGCGCGCCAGCGCCGGCGGATCGAAGTCGGCCCGGATGAGGCCCTTCGAGGGGCTCGCCTTCTTGATCTCGGCGATCAGGCCGTACGCGCCAGCCTCGACCTTGCCGCGCAGCGCGTTCGCGAACCCACGAGGCGCGCTTGCGTCACGGGCAGCGGCGCGGACTTCTTCGAGCGGGCGTCTGGCCTTGGCCTGTTCGATCTCGACGCGCTTGTAGGCCTCGATCTTCTTCAGGATGTCGATAGCGTCGTTACCCATTCGAGACCTCGACCAGCTTCTCCAGCACCGCGAGGGCGCGTCCCGTGTCGATGGCCTCGGCCGCCTTCCGGACACCCTCTGAGAGATCCGCCGCCACGCCTGCCACCACCAGCCCGGCGCCGGCGTTCATCAGCACCGTGTCGCGGTATGCGCCGTGGCGACCGTCCAGAACGGCGCGCAAGGCGGCCGCGTTGAACGCGGCGTCGCCGCCGCGGAGGTCTTCGCGCTTGTGGCGCGAAAGGCCGACCTCATCGGGCGTCGTCGTGAGCAGCTCGACGTCGCCGTCGACCAGCGCCGCGATGCGCGTTTCGCCGGTCGTCGTGATCTCGTCCAGCCCGTCGCCATGGACCACCCAGGCGCGTTCGGCGCCCAGCGCCTGCAGGGTACGGGCGACAGGTTCAACCCACTCCGGTGCGAAAACACCGACCATCTGGCGGCGAACGCTCGCAGGGTTCGACAGCGGGCCGAGGAGGTTGAAGATCGTCCGCGTGCCGAGTTCTGCCCGTACCGGCCCGACATGGCGCATCGCGGGATGGTGGGCCGGGGCGAACATGAAGCCAACGCCGGCCTCCCGGATACAGGCCCCGATCTGGTCAGGCGGCAGATCGATCTTGACGCCGAGCGCCATCAGCACGTCGGCCGCGCCGGTCAGCGAGGAGAGCCCGCGATTGCCATGCTTGGCCACGGGCACGCCGCTCGCCGCGACCACGAAGGCGGAGGCGGTGGAGATGTTGACGCTGTGCGAATTGTCGCCGCCGGTGCCGACGATGTCGATCGCCGTCTCCGGCGCCTCGACGGTCACCATGCGCTCGCGCATGGCCGACACGGCTCCGGTAATCTCCGAGACCTGCTCGCCACGCACCCGCAACGCCATCAGAAGGCCGCCGATCTGGCCCGGCGTGGCTTCGCCGGCCATGATGATGCCGAAGGCGTCCCTGGCTTCGTCCACCGAAAGCACGCCGCCCGCGGCGGCCTTGGTGAGAAAGGGTTTCAGGCCGCTCATCCGAGGCTCTCTAGAAGTTCAGGGCACGGGCTACGGCGTTCTGGTCGACACGCACGTCGAGCTCCGCCTGCAGCTTGGCGACCAGCTGGTCGAGCAGGTCATCCGCGAGGCCGCGCGAGAAGTTGGCGCGCTCCGGTTCGGGTATGGCTTCCGCGCCCGCCGCTGCCGGCTCGAACACTTCGGTAACCCGGAACAGGATCGACCCGGCATCGCCCGGTGCATCGAACGCGCCCACGCCGCCGTTCGGGACCGCGAAGACGGCGGCGACGCCGGGACCGCCGAGGTCCGCGTCGTTGGCGTCGCGGCGCAGGCCACGCTTGGTCTGCTTGTCGATCCCGAGCTCGGCCGCGATCGCGTCGATCGTCTCGCCGTCGCGCAGGCGCTTCTCGAGATCGGCGGTGCGGTGCGAAAGGCGCGTGCGCGTCTCGGCGGCGATCCAGTCGGCAGTGACCTTGTCCCTGACCTCGTCAAGCGTCCTGTCGCGGGCCGGCGTCACACCCTCGACCTCGTAGAACACGAAGCCGTTCGATCCGAGGCTGATCGGATCGTTCTCGACATTCACCTCGGTCTCGAAGGCTTCGCGCAGCAGTTCCGCCGACGCCGGCAGGTCGGCGATGACCGTCCCATCCGGTCGCTGGCCCGCCCGGCTCACCGCCTCGACGGTCACGACCTTGAGCCCAAGTCGCTCTGCGGCTTCCGCGAGGGTGGCGCCGCCCGCGCGTGCGTCTTCGTAGGAATCATGCACGTCGAGCAGCACGCGGCTCGCTTCCGCCAGCGCCATGTCGTGCCGAATCTGACCGGCGACTTCCTCGAAGGGCTGGACCACTTCCGGGGTCACCTTGGTGACGCGTACCAGCACCGGCCCGAAGGCTCCGTCGACGATCTCGCTCACCGAACCCTGGCCGAGGGCGAACGCCGCCTCGGCCACCTTCTGGTCAGGCACGGCGTCGCGGGTCATCGTCCCGAGCAGCACGTCCGCCATCGTCTTGCCTTCGCCGGTGACGACCTGCTCGAATGTGGAGCCGGACTTCAGGGAAGCCAGCGCGGCTTCCGCCGCCTCGCGGCTGGGGAAGACCAGCTGCTCGATGGTGCGGGTTTCCGGCGTTGTGTAGCGGGCCTTGTTCTTCTCGTAGTCGGCGCGCACGTCCTCGTCGGAAATGGCAGCCTCGTCGGCGATGGCCTCGGGCTCGAGCTTGACGTAGGAGATCTTGCGGTAGTCCGGTGCGGCGTAGTCCTTCTTGCGCTCCTCGAACCAGGCGGACAGCGTGGTGTCGTCGGGTGCGGCGACCGCCTCAAGCACCGACGGCGGCAGGACCAGGTAGTCCACGGTCCGATCCTCGCCACGGTAGAGGGAGGCGGCGTGCAGGAAGGCGTCGGGTATCTTGATGCCATCGGAGACGGCCTCGACGATCTGCTGGCGCGTTGCTACCTGGGCGCGGTTGGCGAAATAGTCTTCGGGCCGCATGCCGACCTGCCGCAGCACATAGTCGAAGCGCTGGCGGTCAAAGCGGCCATTGGCGTCCTGGAAGGCGGGGTCCTGGGCCGTCAGGGCGGCGATCCGGTCCTTGGAGAGTCCGAGCCGCATGAGGCGGGCCTGCTCGTCCAGTACCGCGCCGGCCACGAGTTGCGCCAAGACCTGGTTTTCCACGCCGAGCGCCCTTGCCATCTCGCGCGTCATTCGCTGGCCGAAGCGTTGCGACATCACGTTGAGCTGCCGGTCGTAGGCGAGGCGGTAGTCCTTCAGCGACACCTCGGTGCCGCCGGCGGTCACTACCGCATCACTCATGCCGATGCCGATGAGCTGGCCAGAGATACCCCATACTGCGAAGCTCCCGACGAGCACCAGCAGCAAGATCTTTGCAACCCACGTTCCGGCTGCTTTTCTCAGCGTATTGAGCATTCGTCCTCGTGTGGCCCTGCGGGCACCTTTCCGTTAGGTGGGGAATATCCTCACCGGCCCGAAGTGTCGATTGCTTTGTGGCTTGTTTTTGATAGGCAGAGCCGCCCACTGGCAGCGAGGAGGCTCCATGACTGTGACGCGACGCCCGCTTGTGGCGGGGAACTGGAAGATGAACGGCCTCGGCGATTCCCTGGCCGAACTCCGATCGATCGCGAACGGCTTCATGGGCGGCCTCGACGCCGAGACCGAGGCGCTCATCTGCGTGCCGGCGACCCTGCTGACGCGGGCGAGCCAGGCTGCGGCCTCGACGCCCGTGCGGGTCGGCGGTCAGGACTGCCACCCGAAGGAGAGCGGCGCCCACACCGGCGACATTTCCGCGGAGATGCTGAAGGACGCCGGGGCTAGCCACGTCATTGTCGGCCATTCGGAGCGTCGCACGGATCACGGCGAGACCGACGAGGTCGTCCGCGCCAAGGCGGAAGCCGCGTGGCGGGCCGGGCTCACGGCGATCATCTGCATCGGCGAGACGCGCGCCGAGCGCGAGGCGGGCCAGACGCTGGCCGTGCTGTCGCGACAGATCGCCGGATCGGTGCCGTCCACCGCGACCGCCCACACCACGGTGATCGCTTACGAACCGGTCTGGGCCATCGGGACGGGGCTTACCCCGACGGTCGAGGACGTGGCCGAGGCACACGCCCACATCCGTGCCGAGCTTGCGCGCCTGGTCGGGGGCGAGGCCGAGCGCATGCGCATTCTCTACGGCGGATCGGTGAAGCCTTCCAACGCGGTGGAGCTTCTCAGCGTGGCGAATGTCGATGGTGCGCTCGTCGGCGGCGCCAGCCTGAAGGCGCGGGACTTCCTGGCAATCGCCGAGGCCTATCGCTCGATCTGACGGATCGCCGGCGGCACCCATCCTCCTTGTGCCAGCCTTGGGGCTGGCCAGATGGCATATGGTGAAATACGAACAAATCGTGTACAAATGAACTGTGCACAGCGCTCGTGGCGCGGCGGTATCGTGCTGTGGAGTGTTATAAGGGCAGTAGAGAGCCGGTTTCGGACAAGCGTGGAGAAGCGTGATGGCAGGCAGCGTCAACAAGGTCATTCTGGTAGGCAATCTTGGCGCCGACCCTGAAATCCGCAAGCTCAGCTCCGGCGACCCCGTCGTCAACCTGCGCATCGCCACCTCGGAAAGCTGGCGCGACCGCGCCACCGGCGAGCGTCGCGAGCGCACCGAGTGGCACAACGTCGTGATCTTCAACGACGGGCTCGCGAAAGTGGCCGAGCAGTACCTGAAAAAGGGCATGAAGGTCTACGTCGAGGGCCAGTTGCAGACGCGCAAGTGGCAGGACCAGAACGGCCAGGACCGCTACACCACCGAGGTCGTGCTGCAGAAGTTCCGCGGCGAACTGCAGATGCTCGACGCACGCGCCGGCGGCGAGGGCGGGCAGGTCGGTTATTCCGGTGGGGCCGGAGGCGGCTACTCGGGCGGGCAGGGCGGACGCGGTGGCTCCGACTTCGGCCGGTCCGGCCCGGACGACTACGGCCGCGGCGGCCCGCGCGGCGGTGGCGCTCCCGATCTCGACGACGAAATTCCCTTCTGACGAGGGGCTCTCCCGACTATAAGCTCTCGGCCGGAGATGGCGGTGCGGATATCCGGGCGCGTTGCATCTCAGGCCGGTCCAACGCCGTGGGCCTTGGTCACGCAGGTGCGCCAATCGTAGCGGGCGGTGCTAAAGCAACTCGCCGCCAGAAGTGCAGCTTCACGGCGTTCGGACTGCCCAAATGCCCGGAAGCCAGCCGGGACATGGTCTCCCGCCGGCGAAATCCTCAGAAATGAAATGTCGGCCTGGGAGCGGATCACCGTGCCATGCCGCAGATCCACCCAGGCGTGTGGGCCGATCTGACCACCCGGCTTTCGAGGGGCGACCTCCGCCGTCCGGTCGTCCTGCCCAGGCGGGCAGCGCCGGGGCGGTGGGCCATCGCCGCAGCCCTAGGACGTGTGCCGCACGCGCGCCAGCAGGCGTTCCGCGCGCTTCAGATGCGGCCGGTCGTACATGCGGCCGCCGATGCCGACGACCCCCGGATTGCCCGCTGCGGCAAAGGCGTCGATGACGGCACGCGCCTCCGCGACAGCCTCTGGGGAGGGCGTGAAGACCTCGTTGATGATCGCCACCTGGTCGGGATGGATGGCGAGCTTGCCGGTGAAGCCGTCGCGCTCGGCTTCCACGCATTCGGCGCGCAGGCCCTGCGGATCGCGGAAGTTCACGAAGACGGTGTCGATGGCAGCCACCTCCGCCGCCGAGGCGGCCAGGATCGTCGCGGCGCGCGCCAGGCGGAATACGTCTGTGTAGCGCCCCTGCTGGTCACGCGCGGTGCGCGCGCCGATGGCCGCGGAGAGGTCCTCCGCGCCCCATGTCAGTCCGGTGAGGCGAGGGTGGCCGCGCCCGAAGGTCGGGGCGGCGAAGAAGCCCGCGGCGTTCTCGGTCATGATGGGCAGGATCTTGAGGGCGCCGTCCTCCAGCCCGGCTTCCGCCTCGTGCACGCGCAGCTTCGTCGACAGGTGCTCGATGTCGGCAAGGCCGATGGCCTTTGGGAGCATGATGCCGGCCGGCGCGGCAGGCACGATGGCCGCCAGGTCGTCGTCGAGGAAACCGGAGGCGAGATCGTTCACCCGCACAAAGATTCGGCCCGGATTGGCGGCGCGGCGCTCCGCGATTGCGGCAGCCGCCAGTTGGCGGGCGCGCGGCTTGCCCTCGGGCGCCACCGAGTCCTCGAGGTCGATCAGAAGGACGTCGGCCTCGGAAGCGACCCCCTTCTCCAGCTTCCGCTCGGAATCGCCGGGCAGGAACAGCAGCGATCTCATGTCCAACAGCTCTCCATCGTGACTGATCGGTTGCCGGCACGAGAGACCGGCACCGCCAGAACTGCCGTGTAGGTCATTCCGACGCCACTCACCAGCTTGCCGCGAGTCGTTTCATGAGCGGTGCAGTGGGCCTCGCATCGTGGGGAGGGGTTGCGCACCAGGAGCAGCGATTCCTTCGGGTACGCAAGAGCAAAGGCCTCCTGATGAGTTGCCGCGTTTCTTGCGACCTGGAAGATCATTTTCGAGACACGAAGTGTTCTGCTGCACCATGGGCTGTTCTGCTTGTGCACGGGTCGTACAGTTAAGAAACGTGGTGAACGCTTCGTAAACCAATTACCCCATACCGTCGTATTCAGGGGCCGGAATCGTTCGGCGGGGTACGGCGGATGGGCATGGTAGTCACGCACTTCCTGAAGTGGATGAACACGGCGCGCGTATCGGAACGGGCGGCTGCCGCGGCGGCCCTGGCGCGCGCCTTCGTCAATCACACGCTAGCCTTCGAGGATCGGTGCGCGGCGGAGGCGGCGATGACGCTGCTCCTCGACGATCCGTCGTCGAAGGTCAGGCAGGCGCTGGCTGACGCGTTGTCGATGTCGCGCCAGGCGCCGCCACAGGTGATTGCCGCCCTGGCGGCGGACCAACCCGAGGTGGCGAGCCTGGTGATAGGCCGCTCGCCGCTGGTGACCGACGCGGACCTGATCGACCGCGTTGCCGACGGCAGTCTCGCCACCCAACTGCTCGTGGCGCGCCGGGCAAGTGTCTCCATGGCGGTGTCCGCGGCGCTCGCCGAGGTCGGCGAACCGGAAGCCTGCGCGGCGCTCCTGCACAATTCGGGCGCGGTGATCGCAACGCTCTCCTTCCGCCGCATGGCCGAGCGCCACGGCGACAACGCAACGGTCCGCGAGGCGCTGATCGCCCATCCGATGCTGCCCTCCGACTGCCGCCATCTGCTGCTCGTCAGGGTAGGGGAGGCGCTGAGCCGCTCTCCGCTGGTCGCGGCCATGATGGGGCGGGGGCGGGCCGAGCGGGTGGCGCGCGACGCCTGCGCCAAGGCCTCCATTGGCATCATCGAGCGTACGCACGACGAGGAGCACCCGGCGCTGATCGAGCATCTGAGGCTCAGGGGCGACCTCACGACCTCCCTCCTGGTGCGCGTCGTGGCGCACGGGCGGGTGGATTTCTTCGGAGCCGTTCTCGTCGCGCTCACGGCGCAACCGGAACATCGGGTGCGCTCCATCCTTGCGTCTGGTGGCGACGGCGCGATGCGCGCGCTCCTTCAGGGGGCCGGCCTTGCGCCGCGCACCCATGCGCCGATCCTGCGCGCCATGAAAGTCTGGCGCGAGGTGGCGGTCGGCAAGCGGCTTGCCGGCGTGCAGGAGGTGTCGTGGCTCATGCTGGGCGAGATCGGCGGCCCGGATGCCGACGGCGAGCTTGCGAGCCTGATCAAGTCGATCCATCTCGACGCGCTGCGCGAGAATGCGCGCGGACATGCGCTGGCATTGGCTGCCTCGGAGCCGGTCGCCGCTTAGCCTCGCCCTCAAAAGTCAGGCTCTACGACGACGGCGGGTGGCGAACGTGCCGCCAGTCGTTCGCTGGCATACGGCGCCGCCTTTGCGATGCCGCCCCTCCGGCCGACTTCAGATGTCTAGTTCCTCGGTGTCGGCGAATTCCGCCCGCTCCTGAATGAAGCGGAAACGCGCCTCGGCCTTGGTTCCCATCAGGGAATCGACTGCAGCCTTGGTGCCCTCGGGATCACTCTCGTCTATTTCGACCCTGAGCAGCGTACGCTTCTTCGGGTCCATCGTGGTTTCCTTGAGCTGGGCCGCCATCATCTCGCCCAGGCCTTTGAAGCGGCCGATCTCGATCTTGCCGCGGCCGGTGAACTCGGTGCGCAGCAGCTCGTCCTTGTGGGCGTCGTCGCGCGCATACATCACCTTGCCGCCCTGACTGATGCGGTAGAGTGGCGGCACGGCCATGTAGAGGTGGCCGTTGTGGATCAGGTTCGGCATCTCCTGATAGAAGAAGGTGATCAGCAGCGAGGCGATGTGGGCGCCGTCCACGTCCGCGTCGGTCATGATGATCACGCGGTCGTAGCGCAGATCCTCCTCGCGATACTTCGACCGCGTGCCGCAGCCCAGCGCGAGGATCAGGTCGGCGATCTGCTGGTTGGCGCTCAGCTTCTCGCTGCCGGCGCTGGCGACGTTGAGGATCTTGCCGCGCAGCGGCAGAACCGCCTGGCTGGCGCGGTCGCGTGCCTGCTTGGCCGAGCCGCCTGCGGAGTCGCCCTCGACGATGAAGAGCTCCGCACCCTGCGCGGCGCTCTGCGTGCAGTCGGCCAGCTTGCCCGGCAGGCGCAGCTTTCGCACCGCGCTCTTGCGGCTGACTTCCTTTTCCTGGCGGCGGCGTACGCGCTCGTCGGCGCGCGCGATCACCCAGTCGAGCAGCTTGCTGGCTTCCTGAGGATTGTCGGCGAGCCAGTGGTCGAAGGCGTCGCGCACCGCCTGGTCGACGATGCGAATGGCCTCCACCGTCGCCAGCCGGTCCTTGGTCTGGCCGACGAATTCCGGCTCCCGGATGAAAACCGACAGCATGCCAGCGGCGGAGATCATCACGTCCTCCGGCGTAATCACGGAGCCGCGCTTGTTGCCGATCAGTTCGGCATAGTTCTTCAGGCCGCGCGTCAGCACGGTGCGGAAGCCGGCCTCGTGTGTGCCGCCCTCGGGCGTCGGTATGGTGTTGCAGTAGGAATTGAGGAAGCCGTCGCCGCCATACCAGGTGACGGCCCATTCGATCGAACCGTGGCCGCCCTGCTTGTCGCTCTTGCCGGCAAAGACCTCGCGCGTGACCTGGAACTCGTCGCCGATCTGGGCGACCAGATAGTCCTTCAGGCCCCCAGGGAAGTGGAAGACGGCCTTTGCCGGCGTCTTGTCGGCGTCCGTGATCAGTTCGGGCGCGCAGGACCAGCGGATTTCCACGCCGCCGAAGAGATAGGCCTTGGAGCGGGCCATCTTGTACAGGCGCGCCGGCTCGAACTTCGCTCCCTTGCCGAAAATCTCGGGGTCGGGGTGGAAGCGCACCCTGGTGCCCCGCCGGTTCTGGACGTCGCCGAGATGTTCCAGTCCACCTTCCGGCACGCCGCGCGAGAAGCGCTGGCGGTAGAGCTTGCGGCCCCGCGCCACCTCGACCTCGAGTTGATCGGAAAGCGCGTTGACCACCGAGACGCCGACGCCGTGCAGGCCGCCCGACGTCTCGTAGACCTTGGAGTCGAACTTGCCGCCGGCGTGCAACGTGCACATGATGACCTCGAGCGCCGACTTGCCTGGGAATTTCGGGTGCGGGTCGACGGGAATGCCGCGGCCATTGTCGGTGACGGTCACGAAACCGTCTGCGCCGAGCTCCACCTCGATGAAGGTGGCATGACCGGCCACCGCCTCGTCCATCGAGTTGTCGATGACCTCAGCGAAGAGATGGTGCAGCGCCTTCTCGTCGGTGCCGCCGATATACATGCCCGGCCGTCGCCGAACCGGCTCCAGACCCTCCAGAACCTCGATGTGGCTGGCGTCATAGGCATCGCTCGCATCGCGCGGGGCGGGAGCCGACGTCTTTCGGGAAGCTGGCGACCGAGCCTCCGACTGCCGGCCCGCGGAAGGGGGGAGTTGCGCGAAGAGATCTATGTCGTCCATTCCGGCACTTCTTTCAAATGTCGCGTATCAACACAAGAGTGCGCCGTTCCCGTTCCGTTCGGAACGGCCGGAACCCACAGCATTTTGCGTCAAGGCTTAAGAGTTCTATAACCAAGCGGCGCGCTTGACGCGCAAGTTAACCCTCTCCATATCACGAACCACGATTCTCGGGGGTATTTCCGGGGTCGGCCGCAGGTCCTGCGTTGCCCGGCGTTACCCGACCGGTCTGGTGGGCAACGAGGAGAAGTCACGGCGAATGCTCGATTCGGGCTCTCTGCTGATCGCTACCGCAATTTCCGGGCTGTGTCTCAGCATGACGACGCTCGCCTTCGGCGCACGGAGGGGAAGCTTCATCCTTACTTGGTCGGCCGGCGTCGCGATCATCGTCGTGCACATCCTGATGTTCTGGCTGCATGCCCGCGACGGCATGCTGCTGGCCGGCATTCTGGCCTGTACCTTGCTGCCGATTGGCGCGGCCTGCCTATATGCCGCCGCCCGGGCGTATGCCCAGCCAGTGCGGCCGCTGCGGATCGTCGCGGGCATATCCGTGCCCTACGTGGCTGTCGCCGCGCCGCTCTATGCCTTTGGCTACGACGGCATTTCGCTGATCCTCCAGAATTTGCTCACTTCGACCCTGTGTGTCCTGGTGGGGCGGGTATATTGGCTCCATCGCGTGGAGGCGCCGAGATCCCTATCGGCCCTTGCTGGCCTCTACGGCCTGCTGGCCTTTACCTTCCTGCTGTGCGGGCTCGTGCTGCTCAACGGGCAGCAATGGTCGCTCGGCACGGCCCCCAGCAACTGGGCGGAAGACCTGAATGTTGTAGTCTCGGTGCTGGCTATGACCGGTATCGGCGCTCTTACGCTGGCGATTGACCAGTCGCGGCTGGCGAACCGCCACCGGACCGAAGCCCTGACCGACCCGCTGACAGGCCTGATGAACCGTCGCGGCCTCGACGAGCTGCACACCGGGCGACTTGGCGCGCGAAAGGCCGTGGTGATCTTCGACCTCGACCATTTCAAGCAGATCAACGACACCTACGGCCACGCCATCGGCGATGAGGTGCTGCGTGGCTTTGCCGACGTGATCAGGCGAAACACACGCATCAGCGACCACACGATCCGCCTCGGTGGCGAGGAGTTCGCTGTGATCATGAACGAGGTCATGCCCGACCAGGCCCGCAAGGTGGCCGAGCGCATAGCCGCCGATTTCGCGCACGAGCGATTCACGCCCGCAGGAATGCCGGCCTTCTCCTGCACCGTCAGCGCCGGCATGGCGTTCGGCGACGCGGCAGCGCCCAGCCTGGGCGACGTGCTCAGGCGCGCCGACGGCGCGCTCTACGTTGCCAAGAATAGTGGACGCAATCGCGTCGAAACGGGCGAGTGGCGTCTGGTCGGCTGACGCCACCGCCCTTTTCGGACAGCGCCTTCGATCAGCTCGCCAGCGCTTCCAGCGGCGGGCAGGAGCAGACGAGGTTGCGGTCACCAGCCACGTTGTCGATGCGCGACACCGGCGGCCAGTACTTCGCGGCGACCGCCTCTTCGCCCTCGGGGCTGGCGGCTTCCAGACGCGAATAGGGATGCGTCCAGTCCGCGGCCAGCAGTTCCGCCGCCGTGTGGGGGGCGTTGACGAGCGGGTTGTCGTCCTTCGGCCAGGCGCCCGACGCCACCTTGTCGGCCTCGGCGGCGATCGCGATCATCGCCGCGCAGAACCGGTCGAGCTCGACCTTCGGCTCGGACTCGGTCGGCTCTACCATCAGCGTGCCCGCTACCGGCCACGACATGGTCGGGGCGTGGAAGCCGAAGTCGATCAGGCGCTTGGCGATATCTTCCACGGAGATGCCGGCTCGATCCTTGAGGACGCGCGTGTCGAGGATGCACTCGTGCGCCACGCGGCCGTTCCGACCCGTGTAGAGGATCGGGTAGACGTCCTTCAGCCTTTGGGCGACGTAATTGGCGTTGAGGATCGCCATTTCGGTCGCCAGCTTCAGGCCGGCTGCACCCATCATGCGGATGTACATCCAGGTGATCGGCAGGATGGAGGCGCTGCCGAAGGGGGCAGCCGCGACGGCATGGGCGCTGCCGGCCTCGACATGGCCGGGGAGATACGGCGCCAGGTGAGACTTGACGCCGATCGGGCCGATGCCGGGGCCGCCGCCGCCATGCGGGATGCAGAAGGTCTTGTGCAGGTTCATGTGGCAGACGTCGCCGCCGATGTCACCCGGCCGCGCAAGGCCGACCATCGCGTTCAGGTTCGCGCCGTCCAGGTAGACCTGGCCGCCGTTGGCGTGGACGATCTCGCAGGCTTCGCGGATGCCTTCCTCGAAGACGCCGTGGGTTGACGGGTAGGTCACCATCAGCGCCGCGAGGTCGGCGGCATGCTGCTCGGCCTTGGCCCTCAGGTCGGCGATGTCGATGTCGCCGGCCTCCGTGCAGCGCACGACGACCACCGACATCCCCGCCATATGCGCGCTTGCCGGGTTGGTGCCGTGGGCGGAGGAGGGGATGAGGCAGACCGTCCGGTGGCCCTCGCCGCGCGACAGATGATAGCGCCGGATCGCCAGCAGGCCGGCATACTCGCCCTGGCTACCGGCATTGGGCTGCAGCGAAACAGCGTCAAAGCCGGTGATCTCGGCCAGCCAGGACTCGAGCTGGTCGGTCATGGCCTTGTAGCCCGCCGCCTGGGCGGCCGGCGCGAAGGGATGCAGGTTGGCCACTTCGGCCCAGCTCACCGGCATCATTTCGGCCGCGGCGTTGAGCTTCATGGTGCAGGAGCCGAGCGGGATCATGGTGCGGTCGAGCGCCAGGTCCTTGTCGGCGAGCCGGCGCAGGTAGCGCAGCATGTCCGTCTCGGAGCGATGCTGGTGGAAAACAGGCTGCGACAGGAAGAGCCCCTCCCGACGGCGGGCGGGCAGGCGATCCGACGCCCCGGCGGACACCGAGGCGCCGAAGAGATCCGCAAGCGCCGCCAGGTCCTCCTCGGTGGACGTCTCGTCGAAGGCGACCGAGATCCGGTCCCCCTCGATCCGGCGGACCAGCCGGCCGCCCAGCTCGGCCTTTGCGGCGATCTCGGCCGCCCGGCCGGGGACCTTGGCGGTCACGGTGTCGAACAGGTGATCGCCGGCAAGTTCGATCCCCGTCGCGGCGAGCGCATCCGCAAAGCGTGCGGCAAGGCCGTGTATACGGTGGGCGATGGCCTGCAGGCCTTCCGGACCGTGCCAGATCGCATAGGCGGCCGCCATGTTGGCGAGCAGCGCCTGCGCCGTGCAAATGTTGGATGTGGCCTTCTCGCGGCGGATGTGCTGCTCACGCGTCTGCAACGCGAGCCGGTAGGCCGGCCGGCCCTTGGTGTCGACCGACTGGCCGACGAGGCGGCCCGGCATCAGGCGGGTCAGCCGGTCGCTCACCGCCATGTAGGCGGCGTGCGGCCCGCCATAGCCCATCGGCACGCCGAAGCGCTGGACGGAGCCCACGACGATCTCCGCGCCTAGCCGAGCGGGCGCCTCGAGCACGGTCAGCATCAGCGGATCGGCGACGGCGACCACGAGCGCGTCGGCAGCCTTCGCCGCGGCGATGGCGGCACCATGATCGGGAATCGTGCCGAAGGTGTCGGCCCAGGGCAGGACCACGGCGGCGGCAGTGGCGTCGATCGGGCCGTCATCGAGCGTGATCCCGAGCGGCTCGGCGCGCGTGCGCATCACGTCGAGAACCTGCGGGTGGAGCGCGCCGCCCAGCACGACCCTCGTGCGCTTTTCCTTGTGGTGGCGGAAGGCGATGCCGATGGCCTCGGCCACGGCGGTCGCCTCGTCCAGCAGGGACGCCGAGGCGACGGGCAGGCCGGTGAGCTCCGTCACCAGCGTCTGGAAATTGAAGAGCATTTCCATGCGCCCCTGGCTGATCTCGGCCTGGTAGGGCGTGTAGGCCGTGTACCAGGCCGGGTTCTCGAACATGTTGCGCTGGATGACCGGCGGCACGATCGTGCCGTGGTAGCCCTGGCCGATGAAGCTCTTCAGCACCTTGTTGGCCGACATCATCGCTCCGAGTTCGGCCAGCGCCTGGGCTTCCGTCGCGGGCGCGGGCAGGTCGAGCGGCCGGCCGAGCCGGATCGATTGCGGGACGGCCTGCGAGATCAGCGTTTCCAGGGACGGCACGCCCAGCGCGGCCAGCATGGCGCGGGTGTCAGCGGGGCGCGGGCCGATATGGCGGCCGGCAAACTCGGAGCGGGTATCGGTCATGTCGGGTTCCTTCAGCCGATCAGCTTGGCGTAGCCCGCTTCGTCGAGCAGACCTTCGAGCTGGGACGGAGCAGAGAGCTTCATCTTCCATAGCCAACCGTCGCCGGTTGCCGCGGAGTTGACGAGCGAGGGGTCGGAGGACAGCGCGCCGTTCGTCTCGACGATCGTGCCGTCGGCCGGCGAGTAGACGTCGGAGGCGGCCTTGACGGATTCCACCACGACGACGGTGTCGCCCTTCGCTACAACCTTGCCGGCCTCGGGGAGCTCCACGAAGACGAGATCGCCGAGTTGCTCCTGGGCATAGTCGGTGATGCCGACCGTTGCCGTGTCGCCTTCGACACGGAGCCACTCGTGGTCCTGGGTGTAGTAGGTCTGCGCCATACGCGTCATCCTTTGCGGTAGCGGTGCGGGGTGAAGGGAAGGGGGTGAACGTCAACCGGAACCTTGGCCCCACGCACTTCGGCGAAGAGACGGGTTCCGTTGGTTGCGAGCGGCGCGGCGACGTAGCCCATCGCCACGGGATGGCCGGCCGACGGGCCGAACCCTCCGGATGTTACACGGCCGACCGTATTGCCCGCCTCGTCGAACAGCGGTGCACCGGCGCGCACCGGCTGGCGGCCTTCCGGCTTGAGGCCGACGCGGCACTCGGCCGCCCCGAGCGCGACGATTTTCGCCAGCGCCTCGTGGCCGAAATAGGTGCCGGATGTGCGCAGCGCCTTCGGGATTGCCCAGGTCAGCCCGGCCGCCACCGGGTCGGTCTCCTCGGTGATGTCCTGTCCGTGCAGGCAAAGCCCTGCTTCCAGCCGCAGGCTGTCGCGCGCGGCGAGCCCGATCCACAGGACGCGCTCGTCGGCCAGCAGTCGCGCGACGACCTCGCGCGCGTCGGCCTCGGGAAGGCCGAGCTCGAAACCGTCCTCGCCGGTGTAGCCCGAGCGGGAGAGAAACCAGCCGGGGCGCGGTTCCGTGCCGTTCATGAAGCCCAGCGCGCTGCCGTCGATTCCCGCCTTGGCCAGAACGTCGGAGGCCTCCGGCCCCTGCAGGGCGAGGAACACGCGGTCGAGCGGATCGATCTTGCAGTCCAGCCCGCCGACGAGGCCGCGCAGATGCGCCTCGTCGCGCGCGGCGTTGCCCGCGTTCGCCACGACCATGAAGCGGGCCGGGCCGAGCCGGGTGATGATGAGGTCGTCGATGATGCCCGCTCTGTCGTTGAGCAGGAAGGTGTACTTGGCCTGTCCCTCGGCCAGTGCCTCGGGGTCGAGGGGGCAGGCGCGCGCCAGCAGCGCCGCAGCATCCTTCCCCGACACATCGATCAGCTTCATGTGGGAAATGTCGAAGAGACCGGCATGGGCGCGCGTATGCTGGTGCTCCTTCATCACGCCGGCGGCGTACTGCAGGGGCATCGACCAGCCGGCAAAGGCCCCGAATCGGGCTCCAGCGGCCGTGTGCAGATCTTCAAGTGGGAGAGTCCTAAGCCCGGCCTCTGTCATGTCAGCTCCAGAACAAGCACATCCGACCGCCTGGATGGCGGCCACTCGTGTGCCCCTCTGTCTGAAGCCTGAGAGACTCGGTATCCCGGAACTCTGTCGGGAAACCTTACACCTTCGGCGCGGGGTCGCCCCCGACTTTCCAGAGTGTCGTGACCGGCGGCGGTTCTTTTGCCTGAGAGATTTCGGGCGATTTCCCCTTCGGCGGCAGCTGGGCTGCTCTCTCCCGCAAAACCGGTGAAGTCCCTTGCGGAACCTCCGACACGCCGTATGTAGTCGAGGCCAAGAGGCTTGTCACCCCGGCCCGGCGAAAAAAGCACAAAATAGAACTGGTTACCGGAGGCCATGGGTCACGGAGTCGATGCGGCTGCGACCCCCGCCGCCCGGCTTCACGACGGCCGAACGTCGACCCAGGTCGATTTCGCGAACGAATCGGCCATGGCGTGGACGGTGCGCTCGATCTCCAGCCCCTCGTCGAAATCGACCAGGTTGGCGGGCTTGCCCGCGAGCGCGTCGATCAGTTCGCGGCATTCGACGGTCTTGAGGTCGTTGAAGCCGAGACCGTGGCCGGGGGCAGGGATCCAGCGGTCATAGGGCGGATGGATGGGCCCGATCAGGATGGTGCGGAACCCCTGTTCCGTCGGTCGTTCCGAGGTCGTGTAGAGCTGAATCTCGTTGAAGCGCTCCTGGTCGAACACGATCGAGCCGGTCGTGCCGAAGATCTGGAGCTGGATGCGGCCCTTGCGGCCCCAGGCCGAGCGGTTCAGCAGCAGCGTGCCCGGCACGCCGTTCTCGAGATGAAAAAGCGTGCTCGCAACGTCATAGGTCTCCACGGCCCGCCTGCCGCCGCCTTCCACCGCGCGGTCGGAAAAGGGCTTGCTCATGTCGGTCACGACCCTCGCCACGCGGCCGAAGAGCTTGCTGATGAGCGACAGCGGATGCACCCCGAAATCATCGAGGGCGCCGTAGCCGGAGCTCGCCTCGTGCTTCCAGTAGAACGGTCCGTCGGGGCCGGCCATGAAGTCCTCGTCCATCTCCAGCCGGACCTGGACGATATCGCCGATGACCTTCTCGCCGAGCAGCTTGCGGATGTGCCGGAAGGCCGGGCTCTGGATGTAGTTGTAGCCGAGGGCGGCCACCTTGCCGGAGCTGGCGGCCGCATCGCGCATTGCCTGCGCGCCGGCCAGCGTCGGCGCCATCGGCTTCTCGCACCAGACATGCTTTCCGGCTTCCAGGGCCGCGATCGCCATTTCCGGGTGGAACTGGTTGGGCGTGGTGACGGAGACCACGTCGACCTCCGGATCGTCGATGACGCGCCGCCAGTCGCCGGAAGCCTTGGCGAAGCCCAGTTCGCGGGCGCGACGGTCGGCGAGTTCCTGGCTGGCTTCTCCCAGATGCACCAGCCGGATCTCGGGAGTGTCGCCGAAGGTCGGCCTCACGGCGTTCCATGCCAGCGCATGGCATTTGCCCATGAAGCCCGTGCCGATTAGCCCGACCCCGATCATCTTCTCCTCCCCGATGAACGAAACGCGAATCAGCTAGTCGAATCCGGGTTGAAATGGAATGGCCGTTTCAATTCAATGTGCGGCAGCGGAACGGCGGGGAGACACGGCGTGTCGAAACGGAGGGACGACGTGGCGAGGCACGATCTTCCTGAGAGCTACGAGACGCTGCGCGCCGAAATACTGGAGCGTCGCGACCAGTTGCCGAAGCGCATCGCGCAGATCGCGGCCTATGCGCTCGACAATCCGGACGAGATCGCCTTCGGCACGGCGGCGAGCATCGCCTCCGCCGCAGGCGTGCAGCCTTCCACCCTCATCCGCTTTGCGCACCAGTTCGGCTTCACCGGTTTCACCAGCCTGCAGTCGGTGTTCCGTGAGCGGCTGCGCGAGCGCAACGCCTCCTACGAGGAGCGGCTGAGCGGCCTTCCGTCCGGCAAGGACGGCGATCCCAACCTCGCCATCGTGCAAGGCATTCTCGGCGCGTCGCAGAATTCGCTCGCCAAGATGCAGCGCTCCATCGACGCGAAGCAGCTCGACCGGGCGATCGAGATCCTGGCGGGTGCGGGCACCATCTACATTCTTGCGCGCCGCCGCGCCTATCCCGTCGCGAGCTACATCGGCTATGCGCTGGGCAAGCTGAAGGTCCGCAGCCAGATCGTCGAGTCGGCCTCCGGCTTGAGCCCGGAGATCGTCTCCTTCGCAACGCCCGAGGACGCGATGATCGCCGTCAGCTTTGCGCCCTACGCCCCGCAGACGGTCGAGCTGTCGCGCGAGGCGGCCACCGCCGGCGTTCCCGTCATCGCCATCACCGACAGTGCCTTCTCGCCGCTGGCTCATGTCGCCGACGTCTGCTTCGAGGTCGCGGAAGCCGACTACGGCGGGTTTCGCTCGCTGTCGGCCACGATGGCGCTGGCGCTTGCGCTGTCGGTCGGCGTGGGGGAGCGGCGGCGCAACCGTCCGGGCAAGGCGAAGCGATCGCGCAAATAGGGAACGTTCATTCCATTCGTTCTATCGTCCAGAATTGACGTTTCGGCGCTTGCGTGGTAGCCACGGCGCCGTCCAAGGCGGGGCGACAGGGACAAGGGGAGGTCGGCATGGTCGCACCAGCGAATGAATCCGCCAGCACGCTCGACGTCATCACGATCGGACGCGCGTCCGTCGATCTCTACGGCCAGCAGATCGGGTCGCGCCTGGAAGACATCGCATCCTTCGCCAAGTCCGTCGGCGGCTGCCCGGCCAACATCGCGGTCGGCACGGCGCGGCTTGGGCTGAAGGCGGCGCTGCTGACCCGTGTCGGCGGCGAGCAGATGGGCGCCTTCATCCGCGAACAGCTCGTGCGCGAGGGCGTGTCGGTCGAGGGCGTGAAGACGGACCCCGCGCGCCTCACTGCGTTGGTTCTGCTTGCGGTCGAGGCCGAAGGCGTCTCGCCGATGATCTTCGTGCGCACCGACTGCGCCGACATGGCGCTGGACGAGGGGGACATCGACGAGACCTTCATCGCCTCGGCCCGCGCGATCGTCGTCACCGGCACGCATTTTTCCCGTGACAGCACCGCCGCTGCCCAGATGAAGGCGATCCGCATCGCCAAGGCGCACGGCCGCAAGGTGGTGTTCGACATCGACTACCGGCCCAATCTCTGGGGATTGGCGGGCCATGAGGCCGGTTTCGCGCGCTATGTGAAGTCCGATCGCGTCTCCGCCACGCTAGGCGCCGTCCTGCCCCACTGCGACCTGATCGTGGGCACCGAGGAGGAGATCATGATCGCCTCGGGCGCCGACGACGTGCTCGGCGCGCTGAAGGCCATCCGCGCCGTTTCACCGGCGACGGTGGTGCTCAAGCGCGGCGCGATGGGCTGTGTCGTCTATGACGGGCCGATCAGCGACGACCTGGAGGCCGGGATCGTCGGCAGGGGCTTTCCCATCGAGGTTTTCAACGTGCTGGGGGCAGGGGACGCCTTCATGTCCGGCTTCCTGCGCGGCTGGCTCGGCGGCGAGAGCCTCGAGACGGCGGCGACCTGGGCCAATGCCTGCGGAGCCTTTGCCGTCTCGCGTCTGCTCTGCGCACCGGAATACCCGACCTTCACGGAGCTTTCCTGGTTCCTCGAGCACGGCAGCCCGTTCCGGGCGCTGCGCAAGGACGAGACGCTAAACCACCTCCACCACGTCACCACCCGCCGCCGCCCCATCCCCTCGCTGATGGCCTTCGCCATCGACCATCGCGTCCAGCTCGAACAGGTGGCCGCGAAGGCCGGTGCCAGCGAGGACAGGATCAGCGCCTTCAAGGTGCTGGCGGTCAAGGCGGCCGCCCGGGTGGCGAATGGCCGTCCCGGCTACGGTATGCTGATCGACGAGAAGCACGGCCGCTCGGCAATGGAGGAGTTCGCCAGGCACAGGTTCGACTGGCTCGGACGGCCGGTCGAACGGCCGGGCTCCCGGCCGCTGCGCTTCGAATTCGGCCCCGACATCGGCTCGCAGCTCGTCGAATGGCCGGTCGACCACTGCATCAAGTGCCTGTTCTTCCATCACCCCGACGATCCGGCCGAGCTGAAGCGTGACCAGCACGACCACATGCGCCAGCTCTACGACGCGGCGCGGCGGGTGGGGCGCGAGCTCCTGATCGAGATCATCGCCGGCAAGAACGGCACGCTCGACGACCACACCATCGCGCGGGCGTTGGACGAGGTCTACGCGCTCGGCATCAAGCCGGACTGGTGGAAGCTGGAGCCGCAGGCCTCGGCGGCCGCCTGGCGCGAGATCGGCGCCGTCATCGAGAAGCACGACCCTTGGTGCAGGGGCATCGTCCTGCTCGGGTTGGAAGCGCCGCAACACGAGCTGGAGCGCGCCTTCGCCGCCTGCGCCGAGGCACCGATGGTGCGGGGCTTCGCGGTGGGGCGCACGCTGTTCGCGGACGCGGCAGAAAAATGGTTCGCCGGTCAGATCGACGACGAAACCGCCATCTCCGACATGGCGGAGCGCTTCGAGCGGCTGACACAGGCATGGCTTGCCGTGCGCGCCCGCAAGGCGGCATAAGGTTCGCGGGAGGACTTCGAGATGAGCAAGACGATCCGCCTGACCATGGCGCAGGCGCTGACCCGTTTCCTGTCGCACCAGATGACGGAGATCGACGGCAGGAAGGTGCCGATCTTCGGAGGCGTCTGGGCAATCTTCGGTCATGGCAACGTCGCTGCCCTGGGCGAGGCCCTCTACCAGGTGCGCGACGTGCTACCCACCTACCGGGCCCACAACGAGCAGTCGATGGCGCATGCGGCGATCGGCTTCGCCAAGGCGAGCTTCCGTCGCCGCTTCATGGCCGCGACCTCCTCGATCGGTCCCGGGGCCACCAACATGGTGACGGCCGCGGCGCTCGCCCACGTCAACCGCCTGCCGCTGCTGCTTCTGCCCGGCGACGTCTTTGCCAACCGCGCGCCTGATCCGGTCCTGCAGCAGGTGGAAAGCTTCGGCGACGGCACGGCGAGCGCCAATGACGTGTTCCGGCCGGTCTCCCGCTATTTCGACCGCATCACCCGCCCTGAGCAGATCATCCCGGCGCTGCAGCGCGCCATGCAGGTGCTGACCGACCCGGCCGAGTGCGGGCCGGTGACGCTGTCGCTTTGCCAGGATGTCCAGGCCGAGGCCTTCGACTATCCGGAGGCGTTCTTTCGCGAGCGCGTCTGGGTGCCGCGCCGCCCGCAGCCGGATACGCGCGAGCTCGATGCCGCGGTGGCGGCCATCAAGGCAGCCAGCAAGCCGGTCATCATCGCCGGCGGCGGCGTGCTCTATTCGGAGGCGACGGCAGAGCTGAAGGCATTCGCGGAGAAGCACGGCGTTCCGGTGATGGAAACGCAGGCCGGCAAGTCGAGCCTGCTGCACGACCACCCGCTCAACATGGGCTCGGTCGGCGTCACCGGCTCGTCGGCATCCAATCTGCTTGCCGAGCAGGCCGACCTCGTGCTTGCGGTCGGCTCGCGGCTGCAGGACTTCACCACTGGCTCCTGGGCGCTGTTCAAGGCCGACGGCGTCAGGATCGTCGGGCTGAACGCTCAGCCCTTCGATGCCGGCAAGCACAGCGGGCTGCCGCTCGTGGCCGATGCGCGGGCCGGGATTGAGGCGCTGGACGCCAAGCTCGGCGGATGGAAGTCCCCCGACGCCTGGGTGGAGACCGCGAAGGCGGCGAAGGCCGAGTGGCTGAAGGCCGCGAATGCCGTCACCGACCCGACGAATGCTCTGCCCTCCGACGCCCAGGTCATCGGCGCCGTCCACCGCGCCCGCGGCTCGAAGGCCACGCTGGTCTGCGCATCGGGTGGGCTGCCGGGCGAACTGCACAAGCTCTGGCCGGCGGGCGAGCCCGGCAGCTATCATCTCGACTACGGTTACTCGACGATGGGCTACGAGATCGCCGGCGGCCTCGGCGTGAAGATCGCCAAGCCCGACCACGACGTGGTCGTGATGGTCGGCGACGGCAGCTACATGATGGCGAATTCCGAGATCGCCACCTCGGTTATGCTGGGCAAGAAGCTGACCATCGTCGTCCTCGACAATCGGGGCTTCGGTTGCATCAACCGGCTGCAGATGGCCACCGGCGGCGCGAACTTCAACAATCTGCTGAAGGACGCGGTGCACGAGGTCCTGCCGGAGATCGATTTCGCCGCCCATGCCGCGTCCATGGGAGCCGTCGCGCGCAAGGTGGCCTCGATCGCAGAGCTGGAGCGCGCTCTGAAGGAGGCGGAGGCCGACACCCGCACCAGCGTCATCGTCATCGACACCGACCCGCTGGTCTCGACGGATGCCGGCGGGCACTGGTGGGACGTGGCCGTGCCGGAAGTCTCCGCGCGACCGACCGTCAACGCCGCGCGCAAGGAATACGAGCAGAAACGCAAGATGCAGCATCTGGTGAATTGAGGCGATTGGCGGGAAACGGCCGCTCGCAATCCGCTCGGCCTTGCGTGGCCGGCCCCACTCCGGTTCGCGAAGCGGCGTCGGAGTGGGGGCGGCACTTCACCCATGCGATCTCCCGCCTGCCGGTCGGGAGAAGTTGCTGATAGGTAGATGAGCAGGGGGCAGACGCCTGCAACAAGACTGGAGCATGACGTTGAAAGCCAAACTCGGCATGTCGCCCATCGCGTGGTGGAACGACGATCTGGTCGAACTCAGTGACGACGTCTCGCTGGAGGAATGCCTGCGGCAGTCGCGCTCCGCCGGCTTCACAGGCATGGAGAAGGGACGCCGCTTCCCCGAGGATCCGGCCGTTCTGCTGCCGATCCTCAGGGCGGCCGACGTGACGCTGTGCGGCGGCTGGTTCTCCGGCACGCTCGTCGACGAGGACCTGTCGGCCAATAAGGACCGCATCCAGCCGATGATCGACCTGTTCAAGGCGGTGGATGCGCCCTGCATCGTCTATGGCGAGGTCGGCCGCTCGATCCAGGGTGATCGTTCGAAGCCGCTGGCCACCAAGCCGAAGCTTTCTGACGACGAGATGAAGGCCTACGCGAAAAAAGTAACCGCCTTCGGCGAGTGGTGCGCGGAGCAGGGCATGCCGCTCTCCTACCACCACCACATGGCGGCGGTCGTCGAGACGGAGCCCGAGCTCGACGCTTTCATGCGCCATTCCGGTGAGGGCATTCCGCTGCTGCTCGATGCCGGGCATCTGGCCTTTGCGGGCGGCGACGTGCTGCGCGCCATCGACAAGCACCACCGGCGCATCAACCACGTTCATGTGAAGGACATCCGCCGCTCCGTCGTTGACGCCCTCGACCGGACGCGGCAGTCCTTCCTCGACGCCGTGGCGCTCGGCGCCTTCACCGTACCAGGCGACGGATCGCTGGACTTCGGTGCGATCGTGCAGCGCTTTGCCGACTACGGCTACGAAGGCTGGTTCGTGGTCGAGGCCGAGCAGGACCCGACGAAGAACCCGCCGCTGCGCATGGCGCAGGTCGGCTACAAGGAACTGATGCGCGTCATGACGGCAGCCGGCTACACGGTCGAGACACAGGGGTTTCCAGCAAATGCGGGATGAGCGTGCCGCGGCCGCGGCAACCGGCGGCGAGGTTTCCAGTCTGATCGCGCGGGGGTGCGGGGCATGAAGGATCGTGACCATCCCTTCTTCCGGCCGCTCTACCGCCGCATCCTCGTCACGCTGTTCTGCGCAGCCTGGGCAGCCTGGGAAATCTACAATGGCGAGCAACTGTGGGCCTACATCACCATGGGCATCACGGCCTATTCCGCATGGGTGTTCCTGCTCACCTACGATCGCGACCGCGACAAGGCCGCGGCTGAGACCGCGACCGCGGCGGATGGTGCCGGCCCCGTTGCGGGCAAGGAGAAGGACTGATGTCGAGACTTCAGGTCAGACCCGCGAAAGGCAGGGGACTGGTGGCGGAGATCACGCCCGAGAGCGCCGGCTGGTCCTATGTCGGCTTTGCGCTGCACAGGCTGCCTACCGGCGAGACCGCTGCGGCGGACACCGGCGGAAACGAGGTCTGCCTGGTGCTCGTCACCGGCAAGGCAGAGGTCACTGCCGGCGGCAAGAGATTCGGAGTCATCGGCGAGCGCATGTCGCCCTTCGAAGGCAAGCCTTGGTCGGTCTACGTGCCGCCCGGCGCGTCGTGGACAGTCAGGGCCGAGACCGATGTTGAGTTGGCGGTCTGTTCCGCCCCCGGCCTCGGCGGCGGGTTGGCTGCGCGCCTGATTGCACCCGATCAGCTCGGGCAGGAGGTGCGCGGCAAGGGCACCAACACCCGCTACGTCACCAACATCCTGCCCGAGAGCGACCCGGCCGATTCGCTGCTGGTGGTCGAGGTCATCACCCCCGGCGGGCACACCTCAAGCTATCCGCCGCACAAGCACGACCGCGACGCGCTGCCGGCGGAATCCTATCTCGAGGAGACCTACTACCACCGCATCAATCCGCCGCAGGGCTTTGCCTTCCAGCGTGTCTACACGGACGCAGACGCCTCCGGGGCGCGCGAACTGGATGAGGTGATGGCCGTACAGGACGGCGATATCGTCTTGGTGCCGAAGGGCTACCACCCCTGCGCAGCCTGCCACGGCTACGATCTCTATTACCTTAACGTGATGGCCGGCCCGAAACGGACCTGGAAGTTCCACAACGCGCCGGAGCACGAGTGGCTGCTGAAGGCGTGATGCGAGCGAAGGCTGGCGGCTAAAAATCGCAGACGGCAATCCCTATCTGTCTGGGGAGTCACCGTGCGCCAATCTTGCCGGCCTTGCCGATGCCCCTATCGATCCGCGGTGCGAATCGAGATACCCCGCCGGCGAGGCGCATGACGCGCCTTCCGTTAACGTCAGGCCCCTTGCGTAATGAGAACAAACCGGATACAAAAAGAGCTCGAATGGGGATCGCGCCCTTCCGATTGACGATCACGGGGTAATGTATCATGGCTCAGAACACGCTGCGTCTGGTTGAGGACAGATCAATGGATAAATCAAAGGCCCTGGACGCCGCGCTGTCCCAGATCGAGCGCGCGTTCGGCAAGGGCTCGATCATGCGGCTCGGCCAGAACGAGAACGTGGTCGAAATCGCCACCATCTCGACGGGTTCGCTGGGCCTGGACATCGCGCTCGGCGTCGGCGGACTGCCGCGGGGCCGCATCATCGAAATCTACGGGCCGGAAAGCTCGGGCAAGACGACGCTTGCCCTGCACACCATCGCCGAGGCCCAGCGCAAGGGCGGCATCTGCGCCTTCGTCGATGCGGAGCATGCGCTTGACCCCGTCTATGCGCGCAAGCTGGGCGTCGATCTGGAGAACCTGCTGATCTCCCAGCCGGATACTGGCGAGCAGGCGCTGGAAATCTGCGACACCCTCGTTCGCTCCGGCGCGATCGACGTGCTGGTCGTCGACTCGGTCGCCGCGCTTACGCCGCGGGCGGAGATCGAGGGCGAGATGGGTGATGCGCTGCCCGGCGCCCAGGCCCGGCTGATGAGCCAGGCGCTGCGCAAGCTGACGGCGACGATCTCCCGTTCGAACACGATGGTCATCTTCATCAACCAGATCCGCATGAAGATTGGCGTCATGTTCGGCTCGCCCGAGACGACCACTGGCGGCAACGCGTTGAAGTTCTATGCCTCGGTGCGTCTCGACATCCGGCGCATCGGCTCGGTCAAGGATCGCGACGAGGTCGTGGGCAACCAGACCCGCGTGAAGGTCGTGAAGAACAAGCTTGCTCCGCCCTTCAAGCAGGTGGAGTTTGACATCATGTACGGGGAGGGCGTCTCCAAGACCGGCGAGCTCATCGACCTCGGCGTCAAGGCCGGCGTCATCGAGAAGTCCGGCGCCTGGTTCTCCTACAATTCGCAGCGTCTGGGGCAGGGTCGCGAGAACGCCAAGCTGTTCCTGCGCGACAACCCGGAGACGGCGCGCGAGATCGAGATGACGCTGCGGCAGAATGCCGGGCTGATTGCCGAGCGTCTGCTGGAGAACGTCTCTCCGGACGCCGACGACGTCGCCGAGATGTAGCGGCGACACGGCGATCGCCATTCGATACGAGGCCGTCGGCTGTTTGCCGGCGGCCTTGTTCGTTTTGGGAGCGCCGCTTGCCTTCCGCGGTTGTGGACAGGGATTTTGGTGATCGCTAAAAGGCCGGTTCCAAGTTCCCGCATCGTCTGCGGACATCCAGTGAAGGCATTGTCATGAGTGGCGTCAACGAGATCCGGTCCACCTTTCTCGACTACTTCGCACGTCACGACCATCAGATCGTGGCATCCAGCCCGCTGGTGCCGCGCAACGACCCGACGCTGATGTTCACCAATGCGGGCATGGTGCAGTTCAAGAACGTCTTCACCGGACTTGAGCACAGCCCCTATTCGCGAGCCACGACGTCGCAGAAGTGCGTGCGCGCCGGCGGCAAGCACAACGACCTCGACAATGTCGGCTATACCGCGCGCCACCACACCTTCTTCGAGATGCTCGGCAACTTCTCGTTCGGCGACTACTTCAAGGACGTCGCCATCGAGCTGGCATGGAACCTGGTGACGAAGGAGTTCGGGATCGATCCGGGCCGACTCTGCGTCACCGTCTACCATACCGACGACGAGGCAGCGGGCTACTGGAAGAAGATCGCCGGCCTGCCCGACGACAGGATCATCCGCATCGCCACCAGCGACAATTTCTGGGCGATGGGGGATACCGGCCCCTGTGGGCCGTGCTCGGAGATCTTCTACGACCACGGCGAGGGGATTCCCGGCGGTCCGCCCGGAAGCGAGGACGAGGACGGCGACCGCTTCATCGAGATCTGGAACCTCGTCTTCATGCAGTTCGAGCAGGTGACGAAGGACGAGCGCGTGCCGTTGCCACGCCCCTCCATCGATACCGGCATGGGGCTGGAGCGCATCGCGGCCGTGCTCCAGGGCGTGCATGACAACTACGACATCGACCTGTTCCGCGCGCTGATCCGCGCCTCGGAGGAAGCGACCGGCGTGCGCGCCGAAGGCAGCCACCGTGCCAGCCACCGCGTGATTGCCGACCATCTGCGCGCTTCCAGCTTCCTGATTGCCGATGGTGTGCTGCCCTCGAACGAGGGCAGGGGTTACGTGCTGCGGCGCATCATGCGCCGCGCCATGCGGCACGCCCAGCTCCTCGGCGTGACTGAGCCGCTGATGTGGCGCCTCGTGCCGGCGCTGGTGCGCGAGATGGGCCAGGCCTATCC
>Ga0182742_1000418_pt1 | contig 68356 bp, 73 predicted proteins | sample eDN5th37CBELigMG_FD_128880 | JGI IMG/M metagenome (GOLD analysis project Ga0182742, IMG submission 128880) | Enriched Miracle-Growth compost microbial communities from Emeryville, California, USA - eDNA 5th pass 37_C BE-Lig MG (version 2)... ...
ACGTGGAACTGATCGTGCCGATCGCCATGGAGGAGCGCCTGCGCTTCGCCATCCGCGAAGGCGGCCGCACCGTCGGCGCCGGCGTCGTCGTCAGCATCACTGAGTAACAAGAAGAAGCAACCGATCTGACGCGGGCGGGGTAACGCCCGCGCCGCGCCAGAACAAGGATTTGACGAGATGAACGGCCAGAATATCCGCATCCGCCTCAAAGCGTTCGATCATCGGGTGCTTGACGCGTCGACGCGCGAGATCGTCTCAACCGCCAAGCGCACCGGCGCGAACGTGCGTGGACCGATCCCGCTGCCGACCCGCATTGAGAAGTTCACCGTGAACCGCTCGCCGCACATCGACAAGAAGAGCCGTGAGCAGTTCGAGATGCGCACCCACAAGCGTCTGCTGGACATCGTTGACCCGACGCCGCAGACGGTCGATGCGCTGATGAAGCTCGATCTGGCTGCTGGTGTCGACGTCGAGATCAAGCTTTAGGACTGGTCGTGGCTCGTCGGTCGGTCGCGATCGACGGCAAAACGGCCATCGACCATGAGCCGGGCGAAAGCCAAGCTCCTCTGAAGGAAGAACGAGAAAATGCGTTCAGGTGTTATTGCACAGAAGTTGGGGATGACCCGCGTCTATAACGACGCTGGCGAACACGTCCCGGTCACGGTGCTGCGCATGGAAAGCTGCCAGGTCGTGGCGCAGCGCACCAAGGAGAAGAACGGCTACACCGCGGTGCAGCTGGGCGTTGGCCTCGCCAAGGTCAAGAACACCTCCAAGGCGATGCGCGGCCATTTTGCCGCCGCCTCCGTGGAGCCGAAGGCCAAGCTCGCCGAGTTCCGCGTCTCCGACGAGAACCTGCTCGAGGTCGGCGCCGAGATCACGGCCGATCACTTCGTCCCCGGCCAGAAGGTGGACGTGACCGGCACGAGCACCGGTAAGGGTTTCCAGGGCGTCATCAAGCGCCACAACTTCGGTGGCGGTCGCGCCAGCCACGGTAACTCCGTGTCGCACCGCACGCACGGTTCGACCGGTCAGCGCCAGGACCCCGGCAAGGTGTTCAAGGGCAAGAAGATGGCCGGTCACATGGGTGCGACCCGCGTGACGACGCAGAACGTTGAGGTCGTCTCGACCGACGCCGATCGTGGTCTGATCCTGATCCGTGGCGCGGTGCCTGGCACCAAGGGCGCCTGGATCCTCGTTCGCGACGCTGTGAAGTCGCCGCTTCCCGAAAACGCGCCGAAGCCGGCCGGCCTGCGTGCCGCCAAGTCTGAGGCCCCGGCCACCGAGGGTGCGCAGTAATGGACATCACGATTTCAACGCTCGCCGGCAAGGAAGCCGGCAAGGTCGAGCTTTCCGACTCGATCTTCGGCCTGGAGCCGCGCGAGGACATCCTGCAGCGCGTCGTGCGCTGGCAGCTTGCCCGCCGCCAGCAGGGCACCCATCAGACCAAGGGCCGCGCCGAGATCGCACGGACCGGCGCCAAGATGTACAAGCAGAAGGGTACCGGCCGCGCCCGTCACTCTTCGGCGCGTGCGCCGCAGTTCCGCGGCGGCGGCAAGGCCCACGGTCCGGTCGCGCGCAGCCATGCGCATGACCTTCCCAAGAAGGTGCGTGCGCTCGGCCTGAAGCATGCGCTGTCGGCCAAGCTTAAGTCGCAGAGCCTGATCGTCGTCGACGAGCTGAAGCTCGAAGAGGCAAAGACGAAGGCGCTGGTGGCGAACTTCGCTGCGCTGGGCCTTTCGAATGCCCTGGTCATCGGTGGTTCCGAGCTGGATGCGAACTTTCAGCGCGCCGCGGCCAATATTCCGAACATCGACGTGCTGCCGGTTCAGGGCATCAACGTCTACGACATTCTGCGCCGCGGCACGCTGGTCCTCTCGAAGGCCGCCGTCGAGGCTCTCGAGGAGCGCTTCAAATGACTGATCTCCGACACTATGACGTGATCGTCAGCCCGGCGATCACCGAGAAGTCCACCATCGCGTCCGAGCAGAACCAGATCGTGTTCAACGTCGCCAAGAAGGCGACGAAGCCGGAGATCAAGGCCGCAATCGAGGCGCTGTTCGGCGTCAAGGTCGTTGCGGTGAACACTCTGATCCGCAAGGGCAAGGTCAAGCGCTTCCGCGGCACGATCGGGAAGCAGAGCGATGTCAAGAAGGCCGTGGTGACGCTCGTCGACGGTCATTCGATCGACGTCGCGACCGGTCTGTGAGTCAGGCGCGGGGAGCTGAAAGATGGCACTGAAGAATTTCAAGCCGGTCACGCCGAGCCTGCGCCAGCTGGTCATCGTCGACCGTTCGTCGCTCTACAAGGGCAAGCCCGTTAAGGGCCTGACTGAGGGGCTCAAGTCCTCGGGCGGCCGCAACAACCTCGGCCGCGTCACGGCCCGGTTCATCGGTGGCGGCCACAAGCGCGCCTACCGCATCATCGACTTCAAGCGTCGCAAGACCGGCATGACGGCCACTGTCGAACGCCTGGAGTACGATCCGAACCGCACCGCCTTCATCGCGCTGGTGAAGTACGAGGACGGCGAGCTGAACTACATCATCGCGCCGCAGCGCCTGTCGGTCGGCGACACCATCGTCTCCGGCGACGCCGTGGACGTGAAGCCCGGCAACGCGATGCCGCTGTCTGCGATGCCGGTCGGCACGATCGTCCACAATGTCGAGCTGAAGCCCGGCAAGGGCGGCCAGGTTGCTCGTTCGGCCGGTTCCTACGCCCAGCTCGTCGGCCGCGATCAGGGCATGGCGATCCTGCGCCTCAACTCGGGCGAGCAGCGCGTCGTTCATGGCTCCTGCTACGCCACGGTCGGTGCGGTTTCCAATCCCGACCACGGCAACATCAACGACGGCAAGGCCGGTCGTTCCCGCTGGCGTGGTCGCCGCCCGCACAACCGCGGTGTCGCCATGAACCCGGTCGACCACCCGCACGGTGGCGGTGAGGGCCGTACCTCGGGCGGTCGCCATCCGGTGACGCCGTGGGGCAAGCCGACCAAGGGCAAGAAGACGCGCTCCAACAAGTCGACGGACAAGTTCATCGTCCGCTCCCGGCACCAGCGCAAGAGCTAAGAGGTAACGCGAAGTGACCCGTTCAGTCTGGAAAGGTCCGTTCGTCGACGGCTTTCTCTTGAAGAAGGCCGAGAAGGTGCGCGAGGGCGGCCGCAACGAGGTGATCAAGATGTGGAGCCGTCGCTCCACCATCCTGCCGCAGTTCGTCGGCCTCACCTTCGGCGTCTACAACGGCCAGAAGCACATCCCGGTCTCCGTGTCCGAGGACATGGTCGGCCACAAGTTCGGCGAGTTCGCTCCGACCCGGACCTACTATGGCCACGGCGCGGACAAGAAGGCGAAGAGGAAGTAACGATGGGCAAGGCCAAAGCTCCGCGCAGGCTTGCTGACAACGAGGCGCGCGCCGTCCTGCGCACCATCCGGATCAGCCCTCAGAAGCTGAACCTGGTTGCCGCGCTGATCCGCGGCAAGAAGGTCCAGACCGCGCTGTCCGATCTGGAGTTCTCCCGCAAGCGGATCGCCGGGACGGTGAAGAAGACACTCGAATCCGCAATCGCGAACGCCGAGAACAATCACGATCTCGACGTCGATGCGCTGGTTGTGGCTGAGGCCTATGTCGGCAAGTCGATCGTGATGAAGCGCTTCCACGCCCGTGGGCGTGGCCGCGCCAGCCGCATCGAGAAGCCGTTCTCGCACCTGACGATCGTCGTGCGCGAAGTGGAAGAGAAGGAAGCCGCCTGATGGGACAGAAGATCAACCCGATCGGCCTTCGTCTCGGCATCAACCGTACCTGGGACTCGCGTTGGTTCGCCAACACGGGTGAGTACGGCAAGCTGCTGCACGAGGACATCAAGATCCGCGAGTACCTGAAGAACGAGCTGAAGCAGGCCGCGGTCTCCAAGATCGTCATCGAGCGCCCCCACAAGAAGTGCCGCGTGACCATCCACGCCGCGCGTCCGGGCCTCATCATCGGCAAGAAGGGCGCCGACATCGAGAAGCTTCGCAAGAAGCTGACCGAGATGACCAAGTCGGAGACCCACCTCAACATCGTCGAGGTGCGCAAGCCGGAAATCGACGCCACGCTAATCGCGCAGTCGATCGCGCAGCAGCTCGAGCGCCGCATTGCTTTCCGTCGCGCCATGAAGCGTGCGGTGCAGTCGGCCATGCGGCTCGGCGCGGAGGGCATCCGCATCAACTGCTCGGGTCGTCTGGGTGGTGCGGAAATCGCGCGCATGGAGTGGTATCGCGAGGGGCGCGTCCCGCTTCACACGCTGCGCGCTGACGTTGATTACGGTACGGCCGAGGCGAAGACGGCATTTGGCGTCTGCGGTGTCAAGGTGTGGGTGTTCAAGGGCGAGATCCTCGAACACGACCCGATGGCTTCCGAGCGTCGTGCGGCCGAAGGCGATCACAGCCAGGCTGGCGAGCGCAACCGGCGCCGCGAGAACGCCTGAGCACGGAATTCTGGAGACTGAACGATGCTGCAGCCTAAGCGCACGAAGTTCCGCAAGCAGTTCAAGGGCCGCATTCACGGCAATGCGAAGGGCGGGACGAATCTGGATTTCGGTGGCTACGGGCTGAAGGCTCTGGAACCGAACCGCGTCACTGCGCGTGAGATCGAGGCGGCCCGCCGCGCGATCACTCGCGAAATGAAGCGTGCCGGACGCGTCTGGATCCGCGTGTTCCCCGACGTGCCCGTCACCTCGAAGCCCACCGAAGTCCGAATGGGTAAGGGCAAGGGCGGCGTCGACTACTGGGCGTGCCGGGTGAAGCCTGGCCGCATCATGTTCGAGATCGACGGGGTTCCGGAAGAGACCGCGCGTGAGGCGCTGCGTCTCGGTGCCGCCAAGCTGTCCGTGCGTACGCGCTTCGTGCAGCGCATCGCCGAATAAGGAAAAGGGTCAACCATGAAGGCGTCAGACATCAGGGCGAAGACCCCCGACCAGCTCGACGAGGAGCTCGCGAACCTGAAGAAGGAGCAGTTCAACCTGCGCTTCCAGAAGGCGACGGGCCAGGTCGAGAAGACCGCGCGTATCCGCGAGGTCCGGCGCGACATCGCCCGCATCAAGACCATCGCCGCCGAGCGGGCGGCGGCCAAGAAGGCATAAGGACAAGACCATGCCGAAGCGCATCCTGCAGGGCGTTGTCGTCAGCGACAAGAACGACAAGACCGTCGTGGTGAAAGTGGAGCGTCGCTTCACGCACCCGGTCATGAAGAAGACCGTGCGCACGTCGAAGAAGTACAAGGCGCACGACGAGACGAATGCCCACAAGGTCGGCGACACCGTGTTCATCCGGGAGTCTCGGCCGATCTCGAAGGACAAGTGCTGGGAAGTTATGAGCGGCAAGGAAGCCGCCGAGCAGACACAGCAGTAGGACGCCCAGGGAAGGCACGACCTTCCCGAGCATGAACAAGAAGGCGGCAAGTCATGATTCAGATGCAAACAAACCTCGACGTCGCGGACAATTCCGGCGCGCGTCGTGTCATGTGCATCAAGGTTCTGGGCGGCTCCAAGCGGAAGTACGCCTCGGTCGGCGACATCATTGTCGTGTCGATCAAGGAAGCGATCCCGCGCGGTCGTGTCAAGAAGGGCGACGTCATGAAGGCGGTCGTCGTGCGCACCGCCAAGGACATCCGTCGTCCGGACGGCAGCGTGATCCGGTTCGACAAGAACGCCGCCGTTCTCGTCGACAACAAGCGTGAGCCTATCGGCACCCGCATCTTCGGGCCGGTTCCGCGCGAGCTTCGCGCCAAGAACCACATGAAGATCATCTCGCTCGCGCCCGAAGTGCTGTAAGGAGCAGGCCAATGCAGAAGATCCGCAAGGGCGACAAGGTCGTCGTGCTCGCCGGTAAGGACAAGGGCCGTTCCGGTGAGGTGCTTTCGGTGCAGCCGAAGGAAGACACCGCGATTGTGCGTGGCGTCAACATGGTGGTCCGCCACCAGCGCCAGACCCAGTCGCAGCAGGGCGGGCTGATCCGCAAGGAAGCCCCCATCCATCTGTCCAACATCGCGCTGGCCGATCCGAAGGACGGCAAGCCGACCCGTGTCGGTTTCCGCATCGAGGCCGACGGCAAGAAGGTCCGTGTCGCGAAGCGCTCGGGAGAAGTGATCAATGGCTAAGGCAGAAGCACCCCAGCCGCGCCTCAAGAAGGTCTACGAAGAGACCATCCGCAAGGCGTTGCTCGAGCAGTTCAAGTACGAGAACGAGATGCAGGTTCCGCGTCTCGAGAAGATCGTGCTGAACATGGGCGTCGGCGAGGCGACCGGCGATTCCAAGAAGCCGTCCGTTGCCGCTGCTGACCTGGCGCTGATCGCCGGTCAGAAGGCCGTGGTGACGCACGCTCGCAAGTCGATCGCGCAGTTCAAGGTCCGCGAGGGCATGCCGATCGGTGCGAAGGTCACGCTGCGCAAGGAACGCATGTACGAGTTCCTCGATCGCCTCGTGAACATCGCCCTGCCGCGCGTCCGCGACTTCCGCGGCCTAAACCCGAAGAGCTTCGACGGGCGCGGCAACTACGCGATGGGCATCAAGGAGCACATCGTGTTCCCCGAGATCAACTACGACAAGGTCGACCAGATCTGGGGCATGGACATCATCGTTTGTACGACTGCGAAGACGGACGACGAAGCCAGGGCGCTGCTCAAGGGCTTCAACTTCCCGTTCCGGCAGTAACGGCAGCGAGCAGAGGAAACGATCTGAAATGGCCAAGACCAGCTCAGTTGAGAAGAACGAACGCCGCCGCCGGCTCGTGGCTGCGAAGGCGGCGAAGCGCCAGGCGCTGAAGGCCGTCATCATGAACAAGGAGCTTCCGATAGAGGAGCGCTTCCGCGCCCAGCTCAAGCTGGCCGCCATGCCGCGCAACTCCGCGAAGGTCCGCATCCGCAATCGCTGCGAGGTGACCGGTCGTCCGCGCGCCTACTACCGCAAGCTCAAGATGAGCCGCGTCGCGCTGCGTGAACTGGGTTCGCTGGGCATGATTCCCGGCCTGGTCAAGTCCAGCTGGTAAGGAGGGCATGCCATGTCTCTGAATGATCCGCTCGGCGATATGCTGACCCGCATCCGCAACGCCTACGGCCGTCGCAAGACAAAGGTCTCCACGCCGGCTTCGCGTCTGCGCACCCGCGTGCTGGAAGTCCTCAAGGCCGAGGGCTACATCCGCGACTTCACCCAGACCGATTTCGGCAACGGCAAGTCCGAGATCGAGATCGAGCTGAAGTACTTCGACAACGCGCCGGTGGTCCGCGAGATTTCGCGTGTTTCCAAGCCGGGTCGCCGCGTCTATGTGTCGGCCAAGTCGATTCCGAGCGTCGCGAACGGGCTGGGAATAGCGATCCTGTCCACGCCGAAGGGCGTGATGGCTGACCACGAGGCACGTGAGCAGAACGTCGGCGGCGAGATTCTCTGCCAGGTGTTCTGAGGGTGAATGGTCGATGGTGAATGAATGGGGACATGGCGGGACCAAGCCTGCCTGTCTCCATTTCCCCATTCATCATTCACAGATGTAAGGAAAGAGGAGACAAACATATGTCTCGTATTGGCAAGAAGCCCGTCAAGGTTCCCGCCGGCGTCACCGCCTCGGTGGATGGCCAGACGGTCACCGCAAAGGGACCGAAGGGCGAGTTGAAGTTCGTCGTGAACGACGAGGTCCTGGTCAAGTTCGATAACGGCGAGATTTCGGTCGAGCCGCGCGATCAGACCAAGGCCGCGCGTTCCAAGTGGGGCATGTCCCGGACCCAGATCGTCAACATCCTCGAGGGGGTGACGAAGGGCTTCGAGAAGCGGCTCGAGATCAATGGCGTTGGCTACCGTGCCGCGATGCAGGGCAAGAACCTGCAACTGGCTCTGGGCTTCAGCCACGATGTGGTCTATGAGGCCCCGGCTGGAATCACGATTGCCGTTCCGAAGCCGACCGAGATCGTCGTGTCCGGCATCGACAAGCAGGCCGTTGGCCAGGCTGCGGCGGAGATCCGTGAGTATCGCGGTCCCGAACCCTACAAGGGCAAGGGCGTGAAGTATGCCGACGAGCGGATCTTCCGCAAGGAAGGCAAGAAGAAGTAATTGGGTGACCGGTGGATGGTGAATGGTGAACTGGCGGATCGGTAGGGTAGGGGCCTGATGGCCCGCAGCCTTTCCATCGCCCTTTCTCCATTCGCCATTCACCGTCATCGCGCCACGGAAGGCGGCCGCGGGAAGCAGGACATCGCTTACCGCACAGGGCCGCCACCGTTTTACAAGGCAGGGTAAGGGCTATGGCCAACAAGGAATCGTCGCAGAAGCGCGCTCAGCGCATTCGCCGCCAGATCAAGAAAGTCGCCGGGGCACGCCCGCGTCTTTCCGTCCACCGCAGCTCGAAGCACATCTATGTGCAGCTCATCGACGACGCGAAGGGTCAGACGCTGGCCTCCGCTTCGACGCTTGAGAAGGATCTGCGCGGCAGCCTCAAGACCGGCGCGGACACCGCAGCCGCGGCTGTCATCGGCAAGCTCATTGCCGAGCGCGCGATCAAGGCCGGCGTCAAGGAAGTCGTCTTCGATCGTGGCCCGTACATCTATCACGGCCGGGTCAAGGCGCTGGCCGATGCCGCCCGTGAGGGTGGTCTCAGCTTCTAGTTTTTTCGCCGCCGGCGCCAGGATGGCTCCGGCAAATTGCAGCCCGTGCTTCCGGAAAAGAACAAGGACAGGATATGGCACAGGAACGTAGGGAAGGTCGCGGACGCGATCGCGAGCGCGAAGAGCGCGATAGCGAGTTCGTCGACAAGCTGGTTCACATCAACCGCGTCGCCAAGGTGGTGAAGGGCGGCCGGCGCTTCGGCTTCGCCGCGCTCGTCGTCGTCGGCGACCAGAAGGGTCGCGTGGGCTTCGGTCACGGCAAGGCCCGTGAAGTGCCGGAGGCCATCCGCAAGGCGACCGAGGCCGCCAAGCGCGACATGATCTTCGTTCCGCTGCGTTCCGGCCGTACGCTGCACCACGACGTGCAGGGTCGCTGGGGTGCGGGCAAGGTGCTGCTGCGCGCTGCCAAGCCCGGTACCGGTATCATCGCCGGTGGTCCGATGCGTGCGGTGTTCGAAACGCTCGGCGTGCACGACGTCGTCGCCAAGTCGATGGGTTCCTCGAACCCGTACAACATGGTGCGCGCCACGTTCGATGCGCTGAAGAGCCAGCTCCATCCGAAGGATGTGGCCGCTCAGCGCGGCATCAAGTACTCGACGCTTCAGGCCCGCCGCGGCAGCGCGGTCGCCGCGGAAGAGTAGTCCGGGCGACAGGGAGCAAATCCATGGCAAAAGCGACAAAGACCATCACGGTCCAGCAGATCGGCAGCCCGATCCGCCGGCCCAAGGAGCAGCGGGCGACCCTCATCGGGCTCGGCCTGAACAAGCTTCACCGCCGCCGCACGCTCGAGGATACCCCCTCGGTGCGCGGCATGATCGAGTCGATTCCGCATCTCGTGCGGATTGTCGACGAGAAGTGACCCGCGCGGCAGGAGAACAACGATGAAACTGAACGAACTGCGCGACATCGATGGCGCCACCAAGAGCCGCAAGCGGCTCGGTCGCGGCATCGGCTCCGGCTCGGGTAAGACCGGCGGCCGCGGCGTCAAGGGTCAGAAGTCCCGCTCGGGCGTTGCCATCAATGGCTTCGAGGGCGGCCAGATGCCGCTCTACCGGCGCCTGCCGAAGCGCGGCTTCCGCAACCCGTCGGCCAAGCACTACAACGCCGTCTCTCTGGGACGCGTGCAGAAGGCCATCGACGCCGGCAAGCTCGACGCTTCCGCGACGGTCGATGCGGAGGCGCTGATCAAGGCGGGTGTGATTCGCCGTCCGCTCGACGGCGTGCGCATCCTTTCCGAGGGCGAGTTCTCGGCCAAGCTGGCGTTCGACGTCGCCGGCGTGTCGAAGGCGGCGCTCGAGCAGATCGAGAAGGCTGGCGGTTCGGTCAAGCTTCCCGTCAAGCGCGAGCCTGTCCGCAAGATGGCGCCCAAGGCCAAGTGATCCTTCGTCGCAGGCGGCGCAACTTCGGTTTCGCCGCTTGCATGGACGCGTTGCGGCGCCTATCTCGGGTCTTCATCCTCCCGAGCCGCCGCCGCGGCCTTAAAGCCTGACGAAGCGGAGAAGTTTCCCCGATGGCATCGGCAGCCGAGCAACTTGCCTCCAATCTGAATTTTGCGGCTTTCGCCAAGGCCGAGGACCTTAAGAAGCGCATCTGGTTCACGCTGGGTGCGCTTTTGGTGTATCGGCTCGGCACTTACATCCCGCTTCCCGGCATAAATCCGGACGCTTTCGCCCAGGCATTCGCCCAGCAGAGCCGCGGCGTGCTCGGCATGTTCAACATGTTTGCGGGCGGCGCGGTCGAGCGCATGGCGATCTTCGCGCTGGGCATCATGCCCTACATCTCCGCCTCCATCATCATGCAGCTGATGACTTCGGTGATTCCGACGCTCGAGGCCCTGAAGAAGGAAGGCGAGCAGGGGCGCAAGATCATCAACCAGTACACCCGTTACGGAACCGTGCTCCTGGCCATCGTACAAGCATACGGCATAGCGGTTGGACTGGAGAGCGGTGCTGGCATCGTCACCGATCCTGGCTGGTTCTTCCGCATTTCCTGCGTGATCACGCTTGTCGGCGGCACGATGTTCCTGATGTGGCTCGGCGAGCAGATCACCTCGCGCGGCATCGGCAACGGCATCTCGCTCATCATCTTCTCCGGCATCGTCGCCGGCCTGCCGGCAGCCATTTCCGGGACGCTGGAACTTGGCCGCACCGGCGCGCTGTCCACTGGCTTGATTCTCGCGATCATCGTGCTGTGCGTGGTCGTTATCGCGGCCATCGTCTTCTTCGAGCGGGCGCAGCGGCGGCTTCTGATCCAGTATCCGAAGCGTCAGGTTGGCAACCGCATGTTCCAGGGCGACACCTCGCACCTGCCGCTGAAGCTCAACACCGCGGGCGTCATCCCGCCGATCTTCGCCTCGTCGCTGCTGCTCCTGCCGGCGACGCTCGCCGGGTTCGCGAACTCCGAGACGCTGCCTGCCTGGGCGAACTCCGTTCTGGCCACGCTCGGCCACGGCCAGCCGCTCTACATGTTCCTGTACGCGGCGATGATCGTCTTCTTCGCGTTCTTCTATACGGCGATCGTCTTCAATCCGAAGGATACGGCCGACCAGCTCAAGAAGCATTCTGGCTTCATTCCCGGCTATCGCCCGGGCGAGCGGACGGCCGATTACATTGACTACGTGCTGACCCGCATTACGGTCATCGGCGCTATCTATCTGGTGGTCATCTGCCTGATGCCTGAGTTCCTCATCTCGGCAACTGGCGTTCCCTTCTATCTCGGCGGTACCTCGCTGCTCATCGTTGTGAGTGTGACGCTCGATACTGTCGCGCAGATCCAGGGCCATCTGATCGCGCACCAGTACGAGGGGCTGATCAAGAAGTCGAAGCTGCGCGGGGGTAAGAGGGGACGATGAGACTGATCTTGTTGGGACCGCCCGGAGCAGGGAAGGGCACGCAAGCGCAACGCCTCGTCGAGAAGCACGGCATCCCGCAGCTCTCGACCGGTGACATGCTGCGCGCTGCCGTCAAGGCGGGCACGGAAGTCGGCAAGCGGGCCAAGGCGGTCATGGACGCTGGCGAACTCGTTTCGGACGACATCGTGAATGCGATCGTCGCCGAGCGGATCGACCAGCCCGATTGTGCCAATGGCTTCATCCTGGACGGCTACCCGCGCACGCTGCAGCAGGCTGACGCGGTCGAAGAGATGCTCCGTCAGCGCGGGCTGGGGCTCGACGCCGTGATCGAGCTGGTGGTGGATGACAAGGCTCTCGTGGGCCGTATTCTCAACCGTGCGAGGGAAGCCGAGGCCGCCGGCCAGCCTGTGCGCAAGGACGACAACCCCGAAGTCTTCGAAGAGCGCCTGCGCGAGTACTACAAGAAGACGGCGCCGCTCATCGGCTATTACTACGCCAAGGGCGCGCTGCGCTCGGTGGACGGCATGGCGAGCGTCGACGCCGTGACCCAGGCGATCGAGCAGATCGTAGGTGAGTCGCTGGCGGCCTGATGCGCCGCCCGTAGGCCGCCGACGGGATTGTCTTCGGTGGCAAATAGATAGCTAGGCAGCGCGACGCGACTTGCTTGCGTCGCGCGGCTTGCTGCTGTGAGGGTTGACTTCGCTGGCCATTCGGACTATGGCCCGCCGTCTTCCATCACGACACGAGGCAAATGGCCCCTCGGGGCACGATGCCGCTTTGTTATGGAATACCCGCAGGGGCCGGGCTCCACCGGACGCGGGGCAACGATAACCCGCCGGCCAGTATCGGATGATCTGTCCCGGCCGACATGGAGACGAAGAATGGCCCGTATAGCCGGCGTCAATATCCCGACCAACAAGCGCGTCGTCATCGCGCTGCAGTACATCCACGGCATTGGGCCGAAGTTCGCGCAGGAGATCGTGGAGAAGGTCGGCATTCCTGCCGAGCGCCGCGTCAACCAGCTCACCGACGCTGAGGTTCTGGCGATCCGCGAGACGATCGACCGCGACTACCAGGTCGAGGGCGACCTGCGCCGCGAGGTGTCGATGAACATCAAGCGTCTGATGGACCTTGGCTGCTATCGCGGCCTGCGCCATCGTCGCTCGCTGCCGGTCCGCGGCCAGCGCACCCACACGAACGCCCGTACCCGCAAGGGCCCGGCGAAGCCGATCGCAGGCAAGAAGAAGTAATTGGCGGCAGTCGGCAATCGGGGTGGGGCAGTTGGGCATTCCGACTGCCGGCCGCCGAAGCCCGACTGCCACTCTGGTGTAGCCGCTGGGATTACGGCGGCGTTTGAGATCGAACGAAAGGACTGAAATGGCCAAGGAAGCCGGACGCATTCGCCGCCGCGAACGCAAGAACATCTCCTCGGGTGTGGCGCACGTCAACTCGACCTTCAACAACACGATGATCACCATCACCGACGCGCAGGGCAATGCGATTGCCTGGTCGTCGGCCGGTGCCCAGGGCTTCAAGGGCTCGCGCAAGTCGACGCCGTTCGCCGCCCAGATGGCTGCCGAGGACGTCGCCCGCAAGGCGCAGGAGCACGGCATGCGTACCCTCGAGGTCGAGGTGTGCGGTCCCGGCTCGGGCCGTGAGTCGGCGCTGCGTGCGCTGCAGGCCGGTGGCTTCACGATCACCTCGATCCGTGACGTGACGCCGATCCCGCACAATGGCTGCCGCCCGCGCAAGAAGCGCCGGGTCTGATACCGATTTCGATCGACCGCCGCGCGAGCGCCGCGCGCATGGTCCGGCTGGGGTAGATTGCTTCTCGAGCCGGACCTGATGCATTCCACCGGGGCGCTCCTACACGGCTTCCAAGCCGCCCGTCACGATTGGATGGTGTCGGGGCAAAGGAAGGAACCACGATGATCCAGAAAAACTGGCAAGACCTGATCAAGCCGAACAAGATCGACTTCACGTCGAAGGGGCGGACCCTGACGACGCTGGTTGCGGAGCCGCTCGAGCGCGGTTTCGGCCTGACGCTCGGCAATGCCCTGCGCCGCGTGCTGCTGTCGTCGCTTCGCGGCGCGGCCGTTACTGCCGTGCAGATCGACGGCGTGCTGCATGAGTTCTCCTCGATCAGCGGCGTCCGCGAGGACGTCACCGACATCGTGCTGAACATCAAGGAAATCGCCATCAAGATGGAAGGCGAGGGCCCCAAGCGCATGGTTGTGCGCAAGCAGGGTCCGGGCCCGGTCTTCGCGGGCGACATCCAGACCATTGGCGACGTCGAGATCCTCAACCCCGACCACGTGATCTGCACCCTCGACGAGGGCGCCGAGATCCGCATGGAGTTCACGGTCGACACCGGCAAGGGCTACGTCCCGGCCGAGCGCAACCGTGCCGAGGACGCCCCGATCGGCCTCATCCCGGTCGACAGCCTCTACTCGCCGGTCAAGAAGGTCTCCTACAAGGTCGAGAACACCCGCGAGGGCCAGGTTCTCGACTACGACAAGCTGACCATGACCATCGAGACCAACGGCGCGATCTCCGGTGAGGACGCCGTTGCCTTCGCCGCGCGCATCCTGCAGGACCAGCTCAGCCTCTTCGTCAACTTCGAGGAGCCGCAGAAGGCCCAGCCGGAGGAGCAGGTCACCGAGCTCGCCTTCAACCCGGCGCTGCTCAAGAAGGTGGACGAGCTCGAGCTGTCGGTCCGTTCGGCGAACTGCCTGAAGAACGACAACATCGTCTACATCGGTGACCTGATCCAGAAGACGGAAGCCGAGATGCTGCGCACGCCGAACTTCGGCCGCAAGTCGCTCAACGAGATCAAGGAAGTTCTCGCCGCGATGGGCCTGCACCTCGGCATGGAAGTGCCGGACTGGCCGCCGGAGAACATCGAAGACCTCGCGAAGCGTTACGAAGACCAGTACTGAACCCTAGTCGAGCATGGTACCAAGGACCGGTTAGCCGGTCCGACGGCCATGCGGAAAACCATCAGAGGCCGTGGCCTCTTGAGCAACTGAAGAAGGAAGAAGACCCATGCGCCACGGTTTCAAGGGCCGCCGCTTTTCTCGCAGTGTGAGCCACCGCAAGGCGATGTTCGCCAATCTTGCCGTCTCGCTGATCGAGCACGAGCAGATCGTCACCACCCTGCCGAAGGCGAAGGACCTGCGTCCGATCGTCGAGAAGCTGGTGACGCTCGGCAAGCGCGGTGACCTGCATGCGCGCCGTCAGGTGATTGCCCAGATCGGCAACGAGCCGGTCGTTAAGCGCCTGTTCGAGACGATCGCTCCGCGCTACGCCTCGCGCAACGGCGGTTACCTGCGCATCATGAAGGCCGGCTTCCGTCAGGGCGACAACGCTCCGATGGCCGTGATCGAGTTCGTCGATCGCGACACCTCGGCCAAGGGTGCTGCCGACCGCGCTCGGCTCGAGGCCGAGGCCTCCGAGGAGGAAGCTGCCTGATCAGCGTCGTCCGGTTGGCTCCCCGAGTGCCGGCCAAACCCCGAAATGAAAAAGCCCCGGCCTAGGCCGGGGCTTTTTGCTTTTCTGGTTCGTTGAAAGGGTCGGCTGTCGAGACAGCGTCGGTCGTCACGTACCGGTCGGCGCCTTGTCGATAGGGTAAGGGCATCATGCCCTCGGCGCAGTCCTGTCCGGGAAGGGGGAAGGGGGATCCCTGTGGGGGGAAGCGAAGCCGGCCGTCCGCGCCCTCGCCGGACGACCGGAGCGCGACCCGCGGTGCGGGTCGCGGATGCGTATCAGGCCATCGCCTTCTGAAGGTTCTCGTCGATCTTGTCGAGGAAGCCCGTGGTGGAGAGCCACGGCTGGTCCGGCCCGATCAGGAGCGACAGGTCCTTGGTCATGTAGCCCGCTTCGACGGTCTGGATGCACACGGCCTCCAGCGTCTCGGCGAAGCGCTTCAGCTCGGCATTGTTGTCGAGCTTTGCGCGGTGAGCCAGGCCACGCGTCCAGGCGAAGATCGACGCGATCGAGTTGGTCGAGGTCTCCTCGCCCTTCTGGTGCTGGCGATAGTGACGGGTGACGGTGCCGTGCGCGGCTTCGGCCTCGACGGTCTTGCCGTCCGGCGTCATCAGCACCGAGGTCATCAGGCCAAGCGAACCGAAGCCCTGGGCGACGATGTCCGACTGCACGTCGCCGTCATAGTTCTTGCACGCCCACACATAGCCGCCGGACCACTTGAGCGCCGAAGCGACCATGTCGTCGATCAGGCGATGCTCGTACCAGAGCTTGCGCGCCTTGAATTCCTCGGCGAACTCCTTCTCGTACACCTCCTGGAAGATGTCCTTGAAGCGGCCGTCATAGGCCTTGAGGATGGTGTTCTTGGTCGAGAGGTAGACCGGGTAGTTGCGCATCAGGCCATAGTTGAGCGAGGCGCGCGCGAACTCGCGGATCGATTCGTCGAGGTTGTACATGGCCAACGCCACGCCGGCGCCGGGGGCGTCGTAGACCTCGTGCTCGATCACCTGGCCGTCCTCGCCGACGAACTTGATCGTCAGCTTGCCCTTGCCGGGGAATTTGAAATCGGTGGCGCGGTACTGGTCGCCGAAGGCATGACGGCCGACGACGATCGGCTTGGTCCAGCCGGGAACGAGCCGAGGCACGTTCTTCATGATGATCGGTTCGCGGAAGATGACGCCGCCCAGAATGTTGCGGATCGTCCCGTTCGGGCTCTTCCACATCTTCTTGAGCTTGAATTCCTCGACCCGGGCCTCGTCCGGCGTGATGGTCGCGCACTTGACGCCCACGCCGTGCTTCTTGATGGCGTTGGCGGCGTCGATGGTGACCTGGTCGTCGGTCGCGTCGCGGTTCTCGATGCCGAGGTCGTAGTAGTCGAGCTTGATGTCGAGATACGGGTGGATCAGCTTGTCCTTGATGAACTGCCAGATGATGCGGGTCATCTCGTCGCCGTCGAGCTCGACGACGGGGTTTTCCACCTTGATCTTCGCCATAGAAACAATGCCTTGCTGTTGAGTGCGACCTGCGCCACCCGGCGCTGGCCAGGAAGGATAGGTCCCTATATCAGCGGGTGGGGAACCGTCGCAATGTCACGAAGGTCGAAAGATGTGGTGGACCAGCCGGAATACGGCATAGAGCACCAGCGTTCCGACGAGAATGCCGCTCAGTCTCTGGAATGCCGCCTCGTCGTGAACGCCCCAGCCTTGGTCCTGCACGAACACCATGATGAAGGCGATGGTGAACTGGATCGCGCCATAGCGCAGCCGCGGATAGCGCAGCTCGACGATGGTCGCGGCCATCACCCCGGCGCACAGGGTGAACTGGCACAGGCCCGGTTGGTGCTGCATCAGCGGCAGCAGGGCAAACGCGACGGCGCCGGCGAGCAGGCATCCGACGACGCGCTGCAGCATCCGGCTGGTGACGAGCACGGTCGGTTCGCCGCTGCGGCGGTCGAGCGGCACGACCATCACCATCACCGTCGTCACCATTCCCTGCGTCAATGCGCCGAGGTCGAAGGCGCCGACGGCCGCCGCCAGCATCGTCACGCTGATTCCGCCGGGCAGCGCATGCAGGATCGCCTGGCGGCGGTCCGCCGGTCCTCCCGGCGCCGGTTCGGGCGTGTTGCTGGCTGCCTGTGGCCTGTCGTCCGTTGTCAGCCGCAGCCCGAGTTCGAACAATCCGGCGACCAGCACGCAGGCGCCCGTCCCGAGCGCCACGTTCGCCATGCGCTCCGTGGCATAGGCTGCGAGGTCGGGGCTGGGTGAGACCGCTTGGCACATCACCATCGTGAAGGTGACCAGTGCCAGCACCCAGGCATAGCCGTAGCGCGAGGTCAGCGCCGCATAGAGCCCGGCCCAGGATAGCAGCCCCATGGCGGGCACGAAGATCAGGGCCTGGTCCGCGATCGCGGAGCCAAGTCCGTATCCGAAGGCGGCTCCCGCGGCCGACCCGACGATCCGGTGCAAGCCGCGAAGGGCGGAGGCCCGGAAGCTTTCCTGCATGACGATGAAGGCGCTGATCGCGGCCCACCAAGTCTCGGACATGCCGAGCGCATGTGCCGCGGCGACCGCAATGGCCACCGACGCCGTGGGGCCGAAAGTCAGAAGCGGCGGAAAATCCTTGCCCCACACGCGATGCGTGACCCTCTGTCGAGACCTGGCGGGACCTCTGCGCGGTCCCGCCGCAGCCCGCGCCGGCCAGTACTATGGCAGGGGCCGCGAGGCGGCGCAAACGTCACATCGGCGCCGTGGCAGGCACGAAGCTTGGGGGAGGGGCGTCCTGGGCCGCGCGACGTCCCGGGCCGTTCGGTCCGGGCCCGTGACTGTGCTGGTGACCAGAGGAGAGGATGACGGGGCGCTGGTGGCGCCTTCATGGTCTGCATTCGGGCCTGCGAGGGCCCGCATCGCCGCGATAGCAGGGCCGTTGGTCCGCGGCTCTCGCCTCAGCGGCTGATTGCGGCGACGAAGTCGCTTGCCTCGTTGATGAGCTGCGACAGCCGCTTGATCGCGGCGCGGTTGGAAGGTTCCTTCTCGATCTCAGCCGCGCAGTCCGCGATCGCAAATGCCCCGACGCCACCGGCAGCGCCGCGAAGCGTATGCGCGAGCTGGGCGCGCGCCTCGGCGTCGGCCTTCGCCAGCTTTTCCCCGATGCTCTGCGCCTGCTGGATGAACAGGTTGAGGATCTCCTGTTCGAGGTCGCGGTCGCCCATCGTCTGGCGCGTCAGGTGAGCCAGGTCGATGGGGCGGCTGCGGACAGTCGAGGATACTTCTCCGCCCGGTCTGGAAAACGGGACGGTGGTCGTGTTACACGGAAACATGACGACTTATCGTGCTCCTGGCGCCTCTTGACCGGCACTGAGCGGCCGGTTTTCTCCACCCTACCGTAACGGTATGGAGAACGCGTTAATCGCGAAAAAGGCCAAATTGCGCCGGATACCCAACCCCCGATCATCGTTAACCTTATATTTAGAGTTTTAAGCATTCGGCCGAAAGCGAGTATCATTCGTAACTTATGGCCGGTACGATGGGGGCTGAGGACGTGCGGCCTCGCGGTCGTCTTGCGAGGCGGCGGCGGGCTTGAAATGCGGGACTGAGACGGCATGGCCAAATCACCGAAGACCCCGAAGGGTGGCGAAGGAATTGCGCGTGCGCTTGAAAAGGCCCGGGCGTTTTCTCCGATGCCCTCGCCGGAATCGAGTGCCGAGGCAGCGCGCGCAGTCGAGGAGGCGCTGGACGCCGCGGCGGCGAACATGCCGGCCGACGAGGACCTCGCCGCCTCCATGGAGGATCTTGAGAAGCAGATTTCCCAGGCCGCCGAGGAGCTGTCGCGTGAGTCCCGCGCCGTGGCCCCCGAGGAGGCCACGTCCGAGACCGAACCGGCGCCCAAGCCGGCCGCGGTGACGCGGCAGGCTGCCAACGCGCCCGCGGCCCTGACCGTCGAGCCTACGCCCCCGACGCCACCCACCACCGGCTTCTCCCCCGCGAACGACGACCGCCTGCGCGAGACCGGCGCTCTCATGCAGCGCATCAACGCCACGTCCTCCTCCGCCGCCTACTGGGCGGTGGGCGTGCTGTCGCTGCTCTGGATCGGGCTTGGCGCGGGCCTGGGCTATCTGCTGGTCGGGCCCTCGCTCTTCACCGACTTCAGCACCTCCCTGCTTATGGACCATCCCGTCTCGCTGCTGGTGCTGGTGCTCACATTCGTGCCGATCGCCATGTTCTGGGCCTTCGCCGTCATGGTGCGGCGTGCGCAGGATATGCGCCTGGCCGCCCGCTCGATGGCCGAGATGGCCGCGCGCTTCGCCCAACCCGAAGAGCTGGCGAAGAACAAGATCCTCAGCGTCGGCGAGGCCGTGCGCCGCGAGGTCGCGGCGATGGGCGAGGGTATCGAACGCACGATCCGGCGCGCCTCTGAGCTGGAGGCCATGGTCCAGTCCGAGGTCAGCCAGCTCGAGCGCTCCTACGCCGAGAACGAGACGCGCATCCGCGCGCTGCTCGACGGCTTGGGCAATGAGCGCGAGGCCGTCATCAACCATGCCGAGCGAATCCGCGCCTCCATCATGGGCGCGAACGACACGCTGAAGGACCAGCTCACCTTCGCGAGCGACACCATCCGCGACAGCATCCTCGGCGCGTCCACCAAGCTGTCCATGACCATCAGCAGCTCGGGCGATGCGTTGGTCGACAAGATCAACGAGAGCGGCGTCTCGATCTTCGACACGATCGACAGCCGCCTTGACCAACTCAGCGAACGCATCACCACGTCCGGCGAGGCCTTCGCCAGCCTGCTCGACACCCGCATCGCCACGCTGACCCAGTCGACCGACGCGGCGGCGCGCTCGCTCTCCGAGATCCTGGATCAGCGCGCGTCCGGCATGGTGTCGCTGCTGGGCGATGCCGCTCGCACGCTCGATTCCGAGCTCCAGTCCGGCCTCGCGGCCATCGAGAGGACGCTGGCCGAGCGCGGCCAGTCGCTGATCTCAGAGTTCCAGACCCGCGCCGAGGCCCTCGACACCGGGGTCGAGAAGCTGAACGCTGCTCTGGAGGCCCGCGCCCGCCAGATCAACGACACGCTCATCGAGCGCGGCCGTGAGATCTCCGGGACCTTCCTCGAAGGGCAGGAGCAGATTGCGAAGTCGGTCGACGAGATGCGCGACCGCCTCGACGCCGACCTTTCGCGCATGGTCACCTCGACCTCGGTGGTGCTGGAGAACCACGCCGCCGACTTCGCGGCGCGACTGGATCTCGCCCGCGCGACTGTCGCCGAGGCCTTCCGCGAGGACCTCGACCGTCTCGGCAATGCCCGAGCCGACATCGAGCGCGTCGTGGAAGAGCGCGCGCAGGAGTTCGTCGAGAGCCACGAGCGCGTGGCCGGGCGCCTGCGCGAGGAGATCGGCACGCTGGCCGCCAGCCGCGAGGCGATCGAGGCAGCGGTAGACACCCACGTCCGCAAGTTCGCCGAAAGCCGCGCGGCCCTCTCGGCCTCCGTGGCCCACGACCTCACCCGCATCGACGAGTCGCGCACGCTGATCGACCTTTCGCTCGGCGAGCAGCTCCGCAAGGTCTCCGAAAGCCGCGAGGCGCTGGAGCGCGCGCTTCTCTCCGACCAGGAGAAGCTTGCCGAGGAGCGGACCGCCATCGACCTCATGGTCACCGGTCAGGTCCAGAAGCTTGCCGAGGGCCGCTCCATCCTCACTCAGGCGCTGCAGGCCGACCTGGCAAGGCTGGACGAGAGCCGCACCCTCATCGACACGGCGGTTGCCGGGCAGGTCACCAAGCTCGCCGAGGGCCGCGACCTGCTGAGCAAGGCGCTCCAGGCCGACATCGCCCGCCTCGACGAGATGGTTTCCGAGCAGACCGAGAAGTTCCTCGCCGCCCGCAAGGCTTTGTCGGAGAGCTTCGACCAGGAGGTCGAGCGTCTCGACGGTCTCACGACCGCCCAGACGGCGCGCCTGGCTGACCTGCGTAAGGAGCTGGCACAGACGCTCGAGGCCGACATGGGCCGCATCGAGGCCGCCGTCACCGCGCAGGTTGAGCGCATCGAGCGCAGCCGCCAGAACCTCGTCGCGACCCTGGAGCAGGACCTTTCGTCCATCGGCAACATCGTCGAGGGCCAGATCGAGCGCATCCACGAGAGCCGCCAGTCGCTCGCCGACGCGCTTTCGCAGGACCTCGGCGGCGTTTCGGAGGCCGTCACCGAGCATCTCAGCCGGATCGAGGCCAGCCGCACCGCCCTTGCCGAGGAACTCCAGCGCGACATTGCCGGAATCGAGGCGCTGGTCGCGCGCCATTCGGAGGCCATCGAGGCGGAGCGCAAGTCGCTTTCCGGCAGCTTCGGCGACGACCTCGCCAGCCTGCGCGCCTCCGTCGAGGAGCAGCTCGACAGGGTTGCCGAGACCAGCCGGCATCTCTCCGCGACGCTGCAGACCGATATTGCCGGCATCGAGAGCCTCGTCGGCGAGCAGATTTCCCGCATCACCGAGACGCGCTCCGAACTGTCGCGCGCCCTTGCCAGCGACGTCGAGACGATCGACGGCCTCGTGGCCGGGCAGGTGGAAAAGATCGAGCTCGGCCGCGGCGTGCTGTCCAGGGCCCTTGAAGTGGACATGGCCGGCATCGACGCCATGGTCGGCCGGCACCTGGAGAAGCTGGCCGAGGGCCGGCGCATCCTGTCCCAGTCGCTGGAGACCGAGCTGGACAGCATCGGCACGATGGTTGCCACGCAGTCCACGAAGCTCAAGGAAGACCGCGACACGCTGGCCGCTGCCCTGCAGGCCGACCTGGGCACGATCGACGAGATGGTGCGCGCCCACGTCGAGCGCCTCATGGAGGGCCGCAAGCGCCTGACCGCCGCGCTGGACGAGGACATCGAAGCCCTGAAGCGGGCCGGCGAAGAGCACGCCGCCCGACAGGGCGAGGGCCGCGAGGCGCTCTCCCGGCGACTCGAGGAGGACCTTGCCAAGCTGGCCGACGCCCGCGCCAGCATCGACGACCTCGTGGCTTCGCAGGTCGAGAAACTGGCTCAGGGCCGCGACATCCTGCAGCGTGCCCTTGAGGCGGATCTGGCCAGGCTCGCCGATAGCCGCGCCGGAATCGACGGGCTGGTCGCCATCCAGGTCGAGAAGCTGGCCGAGGGCCGCGACATCCTCAAGCGCGCCCTGGAGGCCGACATTGCCCGCCTCGACGAGGTGCGCGCCGGCATCGACCATGTCGTGGCCGCCCATGTCGCCAAGCTCGGCGAGAGCGGCGAGACCATCAAGCGTGCGCTCGCGGAGGACCTGGAGAAGGTTGCCGCCGCCCGCGGCGAGTTCGAGCAGATCGCCGAGACCCATATCCACCATCTTGCGGAAGGCCGCGAGGTGCTGCGCCGGGCCCTGGAGGATGACCTTGCCAGGCTGGAGCAGAGCCGCGCCGGCATCGACTCCATCGTGGCCTCCCAGGTGGAGCGGCTTGCCGAAGGCCGCGACATCCTTACCCGCGCGCTCGAAGCCGACATCGCTCGTCTCGACGAGATGCGCAGCAGCATCGACGGCATGGTCGAGGCGCATGTCGCGCATCTCGGCGAAAGCGGCGAGGCGCTGCGGCGTTCCCTCGCGCAGGACCTGGACAAGGTCGCCGCCACGCGCGGCGAGTTCGAGCAGATCGCCGACACCCATCTTCGCCATCTGGCCGATGGCCGCGAGGTGTTGCGCCGTGCCCTGGAAGAGGACCTGGCCAAGCTCGCCGAGAACCGCACCGACATTGACACCATCGTCGCGGCCCAGGTCGAGAAGCTTGCGGAAGGTCGCGAAATCCTCACTCGCGCGCTGGAAGCCGACATTGAGAGGCTCGACGAGCTGTCGAAGATCCATGCCGAGCGGCTCGCGGCCGGGCGCGAGGCGATGCGCCGCGCTCTGGAGGACGATCTCGCGGAGGTCGTCTCGGCCCGTGGCGAGTTCGACGCCATCGCCGACACGCACGTCCGCCATCTCGCCGAAGGCCGCGAAGTCCTCCGCCGGGCGCTCGAGGCCGATCTGGCGCGTCTGGAGGAAGGCCGTGCCGAAATCGACAACATCGTCGCCGCGCAGGTCGAGAAGCTGGCCGAGGGCCGGAACCTTCTCAGCCGGGCGCTGCAGGCCGACATCGCGAAGCTGAACGGACTGAGCGAGGAGCACGCCACGCGCGCCGCCGAGATGCGCGAGAACCTTTCGCGCGCCCTCGAGGCGGACATCGCCCGGCTCGAAGAGCTCACGGACGCCCATGTCGCCCGGCTCGCCGAGGGCCGCGAGGCGCTCAAGAATGCGCTGGAGGATGACCTCGCGCGGCTCATCGAGGCGCGCGGTGAACTCGATTCCATCGCGGCGAGCCACGTCGCGACCTTCGCCGAAGGCCGCGAGATGCTCAAGAAGGCGCTGGAGGAGGACCTCGAGAAGCTCGCCGAAAGCCGCAACGCGATCTACGCGCTCGCCGACACGCACGTTCAGGCGCTGGCCGAGGGCCGCGAGGGCCTGAAGCAGGCGCTGGAGGCGGACCTGGCGAAGCTGGCCGAGAACCGCGCCGAGATCGACGACATCGTCGCCGCCCAGATCCAGAAGCTGGCGGAGGGCCGCGACCTGCTGCAGCGGACGCTGCAGGAGGACCTTGCGCGCCTGGCCGAGAGTCGGGCCGGCATTGACACCGTCGTCGCCGGCCAGATCCAGAAGCTTGCCGAGGGCCGAGACGTGCTGTCCCGCGCCCTGGAGGCCGACCTTGCCCGTCTGTCGGCAAGCCGGGACGAGATCGAGGGGATCGCCGTCGCCCACATCGACAAGCTGGGCGAGGGTCGCGAGATGCTGAAGCGTGCGCTCCAGGACGATCTCGCCAGGCTCGAGGAGAGCCGCGCCGAGATCGGCAGCCTGGCGGACGTTCACATCCGCCAGCTCGCCGAAGGCCGCGAAGTGCTGCGCGCCGCGCTCGAGGACGACCTCAAGAAGCTGCAGGACGCCCGCGCCGAGATCGACGCCATTGCTGCCTCGCACGTGGCGCGCCTCGCCGAGGGCCGAGATGCCCTGCATCAGGCGCTGCAGGCCGACCTCGCGCATCTGGAGATGGAGCGCGGGCGCATGGATGCCCAGACCGTCGCCCAGGCCGAGAAGCTGGCCGAGGGCCGCGACATCCTTCGTCGCGCCTTCGAAGCCGATCTCGAGCGCTTCGAGGCCACCCGCGGTGCGCTCGACCAGGCCATCACGACGCAGATCGAGAAGATCTCCGAGGCTCGCGACCGCCTTGCCCAGGCCGTGTCCGAGGACGTCGAGCGCGTGGCAGCGGCCCGCGGCGAGATCAACGAGCTCGTCGTTTCCCACAGCCGCCACCTGGAGGAAGCCCGCGAGGGCCTCAAGCTCGCGCTGCGTGCCGACCTCGACCAGATCGCCGAGACGCGCGCCGAGGTCGACAACCTCGTCAAGGACCAGGTGGAGCGCCTCGCGGAAGGCCGCAGGGTTCTGACCCAGGCGCTGGAGGAAGACCTGGAGAAGCTCGCCCAGGCGCGTCAGAAGATCGACGACGCCGTGGTGAGCCACATCGGCAAGCTCTCCGAGGGCCGAGCCCTGCTGGCCCGCGCTTTGGAGGCCGACCTTCGCCGGGTGGGCGACAGCCGTGCCGTGCTGGACGAGATCGTCGCCGAGCATCTGGCGAAGATCTCGGAAGGCCGCGACTTGCTCGCCAAGGCGCTCGAAACCGACATGGGCACGCTGGAGGAGACGATCCGACAGCAGGTATCCAAGCTGGCCGACGGCCGCGAGGTTCTGTCGCGCGCCCTTGCCGAAGACATGTCCGGCATCGACGGGCTCCTCGACGCCCAGGTGCAGCGCATTGCCAGCGCCCGCGAAGGGCTGGCGCGCGCCCTTGAGGCCGACCTTGGCGTCATTGACTCGCTGGTCACCGGCCATGCCGACAAGTTCGCCGAGGGCCGCGCCGATCTCACCCGTGCGCTGGAGGACGATCTCGAGAAGCTTTCGCAGGCGCGTGCTGACATCGACGCGCTGGTCACCGGCCAGGTGCAGAAGCTGGCGCAGGGCAGGGACATTCTCCGCCGCGCTCTCGAGGCGGATCTTGAGAAGCTGGCCGAGACGCGCGGCGAGCTCGATCAGCTCGTCGCGGGAGAGGTGGACAAGTTCGCCGAGGGCCGTGCGGCCCTGGCGCGTGCGCTGGAAGCCGACCTCGCCAAGGTCTCCGACAGCCGCGCCGAGATCGACGCCATCGCCGCCCAGCACCTCGGCAAGCTGGAGGAGGGTCGTGCCCGTCTCGCGCAGGCGCTGGCCGCCGACCTCGAGAAGCTGGCCGAGGCGCGCCGCGCCATCGACCTGGAGATTTCCGGCCACATCGACACCATCGCCGGCAAGCGCGATCTCATCTCCTCGGCCGTCGCGTCCGACGTCGCGAAGATCGAGGAGGCCTTCGACCGCCAGTATGCGGTTATCGGCGAGCGCACCGAGACGATGCAGCGCGCGCTGGCGAGCGGCCTCGACAACGTCAAGGGCGTTCTGGAACGCAGCGCCGTGGCTATGGCGACCTCGCTGCGCGACCAGGTGATGGAGATCACCGCCGCGCTCCACGCCGACGCCGGCCATGTCTTCACCGAGGCCGACCGCAAGATCGCGGAGCGGGCCGAGGCGACCTCCGCGGCGCTCATGGAGCGCGCGAAGGAGATTGCCGACATCTTCGCCGGCACCGACGAGCGGGTCCAGGCTCTCACCACCGAGACCGCCGCGACCCTGTCCGCGAAGGCCGAGGAAGTCGCGGCGGCCTTCGACAATGTCGACAAGAAGCTGGTGCGCCAGGCGATCACCACGGCCGAGGCGCTGGCCCAGCGCGCCAGGGAGATCGTCCAGGGCTTCGAGCAGGTGGACGGCAAGTTGGTGCAGCGCATCGCCGAATCGAGCGAGGCCCTTGCCGTGCGCACCGCCGAGATGGCGAAGTTGTTCGACAGCGTCGACCAGCAGATCGACGTGCGCTTCGCTCGCGGTGCGGAAACCCTGCGCGAGCGCACCGAAGCTCTTGCCGAGACGTTCGGCACGGCTGACCGCCAGCTCGCCCGGCGCGTTGCGGAAGGCGGCGAGGTCTGGGGCGCAAAGGCGCAGGAAGTTCTCGATACCTTCGAGCGGGCCGATCGTCGCATGGTCGAGCGGGCCGCCGCCTCGGCCGAACAGCTCCTCGGCAAGGCGGCCGAGATCGGTCGCGTCTTCGAGTCGAACGATGATCGCCTCGGGGCGAAGATCGCCGAGGGCGCCGAACTCCTCGGTGCACGAGCTGCCGACGTGGAGGCCGTGTTCCAGAAGACCAACGAGCGCCTCAACGAGACGATCGACCAGGGTGCCGAGCGCCTCGGGTCGGTGGCATCCGCGGTGGCGCAGGTCTTCAACGCCGCCGACAACCGCGTCGCCTCCCGCCTGCAGCAGGGCGCGGAGACCATGGCCCACCACGCCACCCAGATGGAGAAGGTGTTCGAGGCGGCGGATGCGCGCATGGCCGCGCGCGTCGATGCCAGCATCGAGCACATCGCCGGCCAGGTGACGGAGATCAGCCAGGTCTTCGACAGGGCCACCCACACCATTGTCGAGCGTACCGCCGAGAGTGCTGCCGAGCTGGATGCCCGGGTACGCGGCGTCGAGGAAGCGATGGCGACTGCCGGTCAGCGGCTGGCGTCGGAGGCCGACGATGCCGCGGCCCGCTTCAACGCAAAGCTCGCCGAAACCGAGCGCCGTCTGTTCGGCACCGCCGAGCGCGCCGTCGGCCAGGTCGACAGGACGCTGGAGACGGTGGAGGACCGGATCACCGCGAGCGCGGCTTCGCTGGGCGACAAGGTGCGCGAGCACGTGGCGGAAGCCGAGGAAGTGCTGGTGTCGCGCGCCGGCGTCATTGCCGACACCTTCACCAACATCGGCAACCATCTCGGCAAGAGCACGAACGATGCAGCCCGGTCGATTGCCAGCAGCGCGCGCGAGCTGAACGAGGTGATGGCCGAGCGTTCGGCCGAGATCACGCGCATCCTCGACGAGACGGCCAAGCCGCTGGCCACGCGTCTGGCCGAGGCCGGCGCGGAGCTGGAGCGCACGGTCGGCGTCGCGACGGACAGGGCCGCCGAGCGGCTGCAGCAACAGAACGACGCGCTCGCCCAGGCGCTTAGCGCCCGCACGGCCGAGACGCTGTCGCGCGTCGAGAACGCCAAGAGCGGCCTTGCGACGGGCATCAACGAGCTGCTCGGCCGCATGTCGGAATCGAGCGCGAAGCTCGGCGAGCTCATCGAGGCCGCGTCGATCAATCTCGGCCAGGTCGAAGGCGCGCTCGGAAGCACCACCGACCGCTTCGCCACCGCGGCCGAGAAGGCGGTGCAGACCTTCAGCGCCTCGGTGCGGCTGGTCGACAGCAACACCGACCGCCTGTCCGAGCTGTCGTCGAAGACGCTGCTGGAGATGTCCTCCATCGTCCACCGCTTCGATGAGCACAGCCGGCTCCTGGAGCAGGCCTCGGCGCTCATCTCCGTCGCGCAGAGCAATCTCGAGACGACGATGGGCCGTCAGTCGGGCCTTCAGGATCTGGCGACGGGCCTCATCCGCAAGTCGGAGGAACTCGAGAAGCAGATGCGCTCCTTCGAAGGACTGGTCGAACAGGCGCTGTCGCGAGCCGAAGGCCGGACGCTCGAATCGGCCGAGAAGATCCGCTCCGCCATCACCGAGGTCGTGGAGTCCGCCACGAGGCGGTTCGCCGACGCCACCGAGGACATGCGCCGCACGGCCGCTGCAATCAAGGGCGACCTGGAGTCCACTCGGGCCGAGCTCAAGAAGGGCGTTCTCACCATGCCCGAGGAGGCCAAGGAATCGACTACGGCCATCCGCCGCGCGGTCAGCGAGCAGATCAAGGCGCTCAAGGAGCTGTCCGAGATCGTCGCCAAGACCGGCCGCACCGTCGACGTGGCGGAGCCGGAGCCGCGCGTGGCCCCGCCGCCGCCGCCGCCCTCGGCGCCGGCGCGTCCCGCCGCTTCCTCGGCCGGCGAGCTCCAGCTTGCTCCGCCCCGTCCGCGCGAGGGCGCCGAGAAGCCGCGCGCCAGCGGCTGGGTCCAGGACCTGCTGAGCGGGGCGTCGCGCGCCGAGCTCGACGAAAAGCCCGCGCCTGCCCCGGAACCGAAGCGCCAGCCTGCGCGCTCCGGAACGGCGCTGGGTTCGCTGTCGGCCGACATCGCCCGCGCGATCGACCAGGACGCGATGATCGACCTGTGGGAGCGGCACCGTCGCGGCGAACGCGGCGTTTTCTCGCGCCGTCTCTACACGCTGAAGGGCCAGCAGACCTTCGACGACATCCGCCAGCGCTACATGACCGACCCGGAATTTGCCGGCGCGGTCAACCGCTACTGCGAGGACTACGAGGCCCTGCTGAATGACGTGTCGCGCGGCGATCGCGACGGCAGCGCCCTGCGCAGCTACCTGACGTCCGAGCCCGGCAAGGTCTACACGTTGCTGGCGCACGCCGCCGGGCGGCTGAAGTAATTCCTCCGGCCGGGGCCGCGCTCGAACGCGGCCCCGCTTTTTTTGCCGGTCGTCATCCGAACTGTGCGCGAACTTGCGCGCATCCTTGGCCGGGGCCGCACGCGATGGCTGGCCAGGGCAGGACGTGATCCCGCCCCCCGTTTCCGTCTCAGAAACCGCTGTCGTCGACGCTCAGCCCGAAGCCGTGCATCAGGCGTCGCTGGGCATTCTCGACCTTGCCGGAGGTGAACACCGCGATGTCGGGCTCGGTCGCGGCCGGGTCGTCCGGCACCAGCGCCTCCGAGGCCAGAAGCGAAAGCGCCCGGCGTGCGATCGCCTCGGCGGGGTCCAGCCAGTCCACCGGCCAGGGCGCTGTCTTGCGCATCCGGTTAACCAGGAAGGGATAGTGGGTGCAGGCCAGCACGACGATGTCGGTGCGCCGGCCGTCCTGCTCGATGAAGCAGGGCATGATCTCGGCGCGCACCGCCTCCTCGTCGACGAAGCCGTCCCGCATGTAGATCTCGGCGAGCGTGGCGAGCATGGTGCTCCCGACCAGCCGCACGTGGCAGCGCGAACCCCAGTCGCGGATCAGGTCCCGGGTGTACTGCCGCTTGACCGTCCCGGGCGTGGCCAGCACCGAAACGAGGCCAGAGCGGGTTCGCTCGGCCGCCGGCTTGATCGCCGGCACGGTGCCGACGAAGGGATGGCCGGGAAACACCTCGCGCAGCGCGTCGATCACCAGCGTCGAGGCAGTGTTGCAGGCGATCACCGAGACCGCCGGGCGGAAGCGCTCCAGCAGCTGCCCGAACAGGCCGATGATGTGTTCCTTGAGCCGCGGTTCCTCCCAGGCGCCGTAGGGAAAGGCGGCGTCGTCCGCGACATAGACGAACCGTCGGTCCGGCATCAGCACGCGCGCCTCGCGAAGCACGGTGAGGCCACCGATGCCGCTGTCAAAGAACAGGACCGAGCCGTGTGCAGAGTGTCGCCCGGTCATCATGGTCGAGATCCTCTCTCTGTCACGCGTTGTCTTCGGAGTGTCCCGGCTCCTCGCCGGAGGCGACGGGCGCGCCGTCAGCCCCCACCTTGCTCCCGCGCTTTCCTCCGGCACTAGGTCGCCTCGGATCGTCACCCGGCGACCCGTGGCCTCGCGGCGATCCCGGCGAGAACCGGTCTAGCGAGGCTATGATGCCGTGGATCACCTTCAGTTCGCCAGAGCTGAAGCCGGGACGCGTCAGCACCGAGCGCAGCTTGTCGACCATCTTCGGCTTCCGTGACGGAGGCCGGAAGTAGCCGCGAGCATCCAGCGCCGCCTCGACATGGTCGAACAGGCTCTGCAGTTCCGCCTTGGGGGCAGGGTGGAACTCGGGCCCCTGGAAAGGAATCGCCGTCTCCGACTCCAGGCCGGTCTTGCGCCATTCATAGGCCATCAGCAGCACGGCCTGTGCGACGTTCAGCGAGGCATAGGTCGGGTCGACCGGGAAGGTGACGATCTCGTCGGCGAGGCTGATCTCCTCGTTCTCGAGGCCGAACCGCTCGCGGCCGAACATGACGCCGGTGCGCCCTCCGGCCGCGCTGCGGCCGCGCAGCGCCACGGCGGCCTCCACCGGCGAGCGCACGGGCTTGAAGCCGTCCCGCTCGCGCGCCGTCGTGGCCAGCACGAAGTCGAGGTCGGCCAGCGCCGAGCGCAGGTCGTCATGGACGGTTGCAGCTTCCACCACATGCGTGGCGCGGCTGGCCGCCGCCACCGCCTTCTCGTTCGGCCAGCCGTCGCGCGGCGTCACCAGACGCAGCTCCGACAGGCCGAAATTCGCCATGGCCCGCGCTACCATGCCGATGTTTTCGCCCATCTGCGGTGCGACCAGGATGATGACCGGCGTTCCGGCGGGGCTTGCGTCTGCGATCTTTGTCTCTGTCATGGGCCTTCGATGCGCGCCCTTTGCGGCGGTTGCAAGCCCCTGCCGTTGTCGTCATTGTCGCCGGGTGGCGACAACGAGGGGGGACGATGTCCGATCTGGCCCGGCGACTCCGTGCTCACCTTGCGCCGTGCGGCGAACTCCGGGAGGTCCGCATGTTCGGCGGCTTGTGCTTCATGCTCGACGGCAACATGGCCGCCTGCGTCATGAAGGACGGCGCCTTGCTGGCCCGGATCGGCGAGGGCGCGACCGCCGAGGCGCTGGCGCGTCCCGGCACCTCGCGGATGCAGATGGGCGGCCGCCCGATGAAGGATTTCGTCGTCGTCGAACCGGCCGGACTGGACGATGCCGCGCTCGCCAGGTGGCTCGACATGGCGCGGGCATACGTTGCGCTGGTGCCGCCCCGGCCCGAAAAGCGCCGAAAGCCGTGATCCACAAGGCTTGCCGCGATTTGCCGCTGTTGACACGCCGTCAGCAATGTCTATCTCGGCAGGAACTTCCCGCGGAAATCCCGATGACCAAGCTGACCTATATCGCCTTCGACGGCACCCGCTTCGAGGTTGAAGCTGAAGACGGCTCGACCGTGATGGAGAACGCGATCCGCAATGCGGTGCCAGGCATCGAAGCCGAGTGCGGCGGCGCCTGTGCCTGCGCCACCTGCCATGTCTACGTCGACGAGGCCTGGACCGACATCGTCGGCGAGCCGGAGTCGATGGAAGAGGACATGCTCGATTTCGCCTACGACGTGCGTCCGAATTCGCGCCTGTCTTGCCAGATCAAGGTGCGGCCCGAACTCGACGGGCTTGTCGTAAGCATCCCCGAACGGCAAGGATAGCGGCTTCCAAGGAGGAGAGCTGCGATGACCGAAGTGACCCGCACCGACGTTCTCATCATCGGCGCGGGGCCGGTGGCGCTGTTCGCCGTCTTCGAGCTCGGCCTGTTCGACATGAAGTGCCACCTGGTCGACATCCTCGACCGGCCAGGCGGCCAGTGCGCCGAGCTCTATCCCGAGAAGCCCATCTACGACATTCCCGGCTGGCCGGTGATCACCGCCCAGGGCCTCATCGATCGCCTGCTGGAACAGATCGCACCCTTCAACCCCGGCTTCACCTTCAACCGGATGGTCACCAGCCTGGAACGGCTGCCCGAGGGCGGCTTCAGGGTGACGACGGACGAGAACGAGGTGTTCGAGGCCACGGTGGTGGTGATTGCCGCCGGCGGCGGCTCGTTCCAGCCCAAGCGCCCGCCCATTCCCGGCATCGAGGCCTACGAGGGCACCAGCGTGTTCTATGCGGTTCGCCGCATGGATGCCTTCCGCGGCGAGGACGTGCTGATCGTCGGCGGCGGCGATTCGGCGCTCGACTGGACGCTCAACCTGCAGCCGGTTGCCCGCAGCGTGACGCTGGTGCACCGCCGACCCGAATTCCGCGCCGCACCCGACTCGGTCAACAAGATGTACGCCCTGCAGGAGATGCGGCTGCTCGAGTTCCACGTCGGGCAGGTCACCGCGCTTTCGGGGGAGGGCGGCCAGCTCCGTTCCGCCACCGTCAAGGGGCCTCAGGGCGAGATCGAGGTTCCCTGCACGCGCCTGCTGCCCTTCTTCGGCCTGACGATGAAGCTGGGGCCGATCGCCGACTGGGGCCTGGAGCTCCACGAGAACCTGATCCCAGTCGACACCGAGAAGTTCGAGACGTCGGAGCCCGGCATCTTCGCCATCGGCGACATCAACTGGTATCCGGGCAAGCTGAAGCTGATCCTCTCGGGCTTCCACGAGGCCGCGCTGATGGCGCAGGCCGCCAAGCGCATCATCAGCCCCGGCGAGCGGGTGGTCTTCCAGTACACGACCTCGTCGACCAGCCTGCAGAAGAAGCTCGGCGTCGGCTGAACCTCATCGGGAAGCCGCCTGCATTCGCTCCAGGCGGTAACGCAGCAGCCGCAGCATGCGGCTTTCGAAGTTGATGCCCTCGACGCGGTCGAACTCGCTCTGGGCCGTGTCGTGGCGGGTAAGCAGGCGCGTCGTGAGCGCCTTGGCCTGTTCGGCGACCGCTGCGCAGCTTGCCTGCGGCGAGAGACGCATGAGCGCCTTCTCCATGTCGCGGGCGTGGTTCTTGGCGATCTCCACGTGCCGGTCCTCGTGCCGCTTGATGTCGGAGGCCAGCGTGTCCCAGATCACCTGAACGTCCTTGCCCGCCTTCCGGCTGCGGCGCCATTTCGGCAGGATGACCTTGGCCCGCACCGTCACGGCCGCCTTCGAGACCTTGCAGCGCCCGTTGTAGTCGACATAGTCGATCCGGGTGTTGAATTGCATGCGCGTGGCGCCGGGGTGGCGCTGGCTCGAACCCTTTACCTCCGGACCGTGGCGCCCCAACTGTTCCTCGATCTCGTCGAGGGTCGAGCCGCCGATGGAGAAATAGCTGTACGTCTTGGCAACACTGGCCGCCTGCGCCGCGCCGGCCGCCAACAGGGAAAGCGCGAACGCGCCTGAAAACGCTTTGATCATGTTGCCTCTTACGCAACCATGCGGTAGGCGGGCTCGCAGCGCAACGGTTTTTCGACGGTCATGACCATGAGCTGGCTACTTGCGCACGGGCGCCGGCTCGAGCTTGGCGACAGGGCGGTGGTCATGGGCGTGCTAAACATCACCCCAGATTCCTTCTCCGATGGCGGTCGCTACGCGCGGATCGATGCTGCCCTGGCGCAGGCCCGGCGCATGCTCAACGAAGGGGCAGCCATCATCGACGTCGGGGGCGAGTCTACCCGCCCGGACGCCGCCGTGGTGACGCCTGAGGAAGAGCAGGCCCGTGTCCTTCCTGTCATTCGCGAGCTGGCGAGCTGGCCGGATGCGGTGATTTCCATCGACACCTACCACGCCGACACGGCCAGGCTGGCTGTTGCCGCCGGCGCCCACATCGTCAATGACGTCTGCGGCCTGCAGCGCGAGCCGCAGATAGCGCGGTTGGCGGCCGAGACGGGCGCCGGCCTCGTCGTCATGCACACCGGGCGCGACCGCCAGCCGCTTCCCGACGTGATCGACGACCAGTGGGCCTTCCTGGGACGCTCGGTGGACATCGCGGCGGACGCTGGTGTCAATCCCGCCCAGATTGTCCTCGATCCCGGCTTCGGCTTCGGCAAGGACGTTGAGGACAACCTCCAGCTCATGGCCCGCTTCAACGAGCTCGTTGGCCACCCGCGGCCCTGGCTTGTGGGTACCTCGCGCAAGCGCTTCGTCGGAAGCGTGACCGGCCGGGACGTCGCCGACCGCCGCGACGCCGGTACGGCGGCCACCAGCGTCATCCTTCGGCTGGCCGGGGCCTCCGTGTTCCGGGTGCACGATGTCGCATCCAATGTCGACGCGCTCGCCTTTGCCGATGCTATGCTCGCACGCGGCATGAAGGCACAGCGATAGCACCGATGGACCATACCCCGATCCGGAACTGCGCTGTCATCGCGCGCGAACCCTGCGAGGTGCTCTCGCGGCTGTCGCGCGCCGGGGCCGCTAACCCCAGGCCCACCGCGCCGGTGTGTGGCGCCCTGGATTTCGGGGAGGCCGCCCTTGCCTGGCCACACTGAACGCACGGCCTATCTCAGCCTCGGCGGCAATCTCGGCGACCCGGCCCGCACCATGGCCGCGGCGCTGCGCCTGCTCGACGACGATCCGGATACGCGCGTCGATGCCGTGTCGTCGCTCTACCGCACGCCGCCTTGGGGCAAGACCGACCAGCCCGACTTCCTGAACGCGGCCGCGCGCCTGGAGACCACGCGAGCGCCGCGCGACCTGCTGGAGCTTTGCCTTGACGTCGAGCGCCGCCTCAAGCGCGAGAGGCGCGAGCGCTGGGGGCCGCGGCTGGTCGATCTCGACATCCTGCTGTTCGAGGGCGAGGTCATTGACGAGCCGGGGCTGGAGATCCCGCACCCGCGCATGCTGGAGCGGGCATTTGTCCTGGTGCCCCTCTTTGAGATCGCCCCCGCGCTCGAGATTGCCGGGGAGGGGCTTGCAGCCCACCTGGCGCGCGTTGATCGCGGCGGCATCGAGCGGCTTGCGGGCGGCAGCGACTGGTGGCGCGAGGGCTGAGCCCAGCCGGCCCATCGGACATGGTCAGTTCTCGCCGGTGAGTTCGCGCGCATGGGCGCGCGTCTCGTCGATCCGCTCCTGGGTTGCCGGGTGGGTCGAGAGGAAGGCGAAGTTGCCGGCAAATCCGAAGCGGTCGCGCAGCAGTTCGAAGAACCGGGCGATCGCCTCGGGATCCTGCCCGGCCTTGTGCATCAGCTCCACGCTGTAGCGGTCGGCCTCGCTCTCGGCGGCGCGCGAATGTGACAGCGACAGTAGCGCCGCGCCCTGCACCAGCACGTCCTCCGTCGCCGAGCCGATGTCGCCGCCGATCAGCATGATCAGCGCGGTCACGCCCGCGGCGCGGTAGAGCTGGCGCAGGCTGTGGCTGTGCTCGACATGGCCGATCTCGTGCGCCAGTACGCCGAGCACCAGGTCGTCGTCGGGCGCCAGCCGCACCAGCTCGTCGGTGACGATCACCGAGCCGTCCGGAAGCGCGAAGGCGTTGGGGCCGATCTCGCCGCCCTTGCGGAAATGCAGCTTGTATCCCGGCGCGCCGCCTTCAACCCGTTCCGCCCGTGATACCTCCACGAGCTTGGTGAAGCTCCGCAGCAGGCGTTCCTGCTGGTCCTGCTCCAGCTCGCTCGGCGAGAACACCACGGTGTCAAGCGAGGTCAGCACGCTCCGGCCCATCAGGGCGGACACAGCGGGTGGCGTCGCCCACACCGCCACTTCGACCAGCGCCGGAACGGCGAAGCGGTAGAGCAGGGCGCAGAGCGCGATGGTGGCTGCCACGAACACGACCAGCCTCGGCCGGAACGCCTCGAGCGCGTGCACGATGCCCCCGCGCCGCCCGTCGAAACGGTCGCGCAGCCGGTCCACCCCGTCATTGTCGCGGGTCTCGAAGTCGCTTCCGTCGGGAAAGGTCAGGTGACGCGGGATCGATCCAACCCGCGCCGAGATGGCGACGTCCCTGAGACCTGCCTCGACGAGCGTTGCGCCATCGTAAATGGCATCGACGCGCGCTCCACCGTCATCGGAGACGACGAGTCGCGCTGCAGTTCCCGCCGCGGCGCCGGTGGGACGCCAGATGCCCTCGATCGTGCTGTCGCCGACCGGATTCCTCTCCCCTTCAGAACCCGACATCGAAGCCCTCGATATCCATGAACTCCGCGCCGGTGGCCGCGCCTTCCGCCTTGATCGTGGCGAAATAGGCGTCGAGCGAGCCGGTCGTGTCGAGCGCCGTCGCCGAGGCCAGGTAGCTCGCCATCCGGATTGCCGCCCACGGCCGCGCCAGTCCCAGGGTCGCGATCGTTGCCACCAGGTTGGACATCGCGATCCAAAGATATCGTCCCCGGTCGATGGAGGAAGCCAGCGCATGGCGTCCGTCGATCACCGTCTCGTTGAAGGCGGCGTTGCGCATGCCTGCCCGGTAGAGGGTGCCGACGATCAGGTAGAGGATGATGATCGGCACGATGGCGAGATAGACGAGCGCCACCGCCACCAGCAGCATGTGCTCGTCGAGCTGCTCCAGAATCGCCGGGCCGGTCGCCAGCCCACCCGCGATGACGGCCACCGCGACAATCAGCGCCACGACAATGCCGCCCAGGAAGACGCCTGCCGGCAGCCACCATTGCCGGTAGAGTCGCTCGAGGCGGGGATCGCAGGTGACGGGCCGGTCGCCGTAGCGCAGGTTGCCGAGCGTGTAGTTCCACATCCACTGCGACGCCAGCGGGGCCAGCACGCCGGCCGTGCCGTAGATGAGCGCCGTGCCGAGGATGAAGGCCTGGAACGCGCCCCAGTAGGTGCCGGTGTGGTCGAAGCGCACGTTGCGGTAGCTGGTGACGCGGGCCGAAAACCGCAGTCCCCTGCACACCAGCCAAGGCACGGCGAAGATCGCTGCGACCGCGATCAGCCCCCCGACGACGGGAACGAAGTTCAGCGCCAGGTTGTAGGCGGCGATGAGCAGCAGCACGATGATCCTGCCGATGAGGATCTGAACGGGCCGCGCGTGGTACTCGAAGGCCGCGCCCGCGAGATGCGTGTTGCCGTAGAAGTAGCGCTGCCTGCGCACCTTCGCCCAGGCCGAGTAGATGCCGAGCGTCAGGATGGTCAGCAGCACGTTGACGACCCAGATGCCGAAATATTCGCGCGCCGTCCCGGTGAAGATGAAAGGCTCGCGCCGGACCTCGAGATGATGCGGCGAAGGTGGGGGAAGTGCCGAACTGTCGTTCATTCAGGCCGAGCCGCTCTGGATCTCATTCCGCTGCAGCATCCGGGTGCCGGCAACGCGTTGACGTCGGCTGACTTTCCCGGCGGGGAAGCCCGAAATCAACCTCCGCTGGTCGCAACCCAGCCGATTGCCGCTTCGTTATCCGGATTTCCCGGTCGGATCACAGCCCATCACAATGTCTATAAAGATGGTAGACAATGTGATCGAACTCGGTCATGCTGTCCCTCGTGAATGCCTGAAGCCTCACGGCCCTTTCGTATCTCGACGAGGAGGACTGACGATGATCCAGACATTGCCGCTGCGGAGGTTCATTGAACAGCTGTCCCGGTTCCGCGCCTATCTTGCGGAAAACCTGGCAGCGCCGGAGCCGTTGGTCGATGACGGCGAGGAAAGCTCCGAGCAACTGGAGCGTCGCCGCTACGACGAGTACCTCCATCGCGGTTTCAGCCCCTTCAGCGCCTGGTGAGTTGAGTAAACGGGTGTTGCGTCAGCGGCAGCGCCGCTTCGAGTTCCCCTGTCCGCCATGGTCGCGCTCAGGCGTGGCCAGACGTTGAACATAGGAGACCCCATGACACGTCTGCTTCCCGCCCTCTATGAGGGTCACGCTCCCTTTTACCTCCATCAGGCCTTCGCGGATGCGGTGGATGCCTATCAGGAATGGAGCGCCGGCGCGGACGAGCCGCTTGTCGCCTATGACGGCAGGTTGGTTCCCATCAGCTCGATTTTCGGCCGCATGCGCCGCTGCACGGACCTCCTGCCGGTGCGCGTGTTCGAGGACGTCGCGGCGCTCCAGCCCGATGGGCCGCTCGCCGAGCTGACGGATACGCCAACCTATGCGGACGCCGCCTATGTGATGCGTGCCCTCTGCGTCGAGCGCCTCCGCGCCGAACGCGCCGCCGCGGTCCGTCGCCGCCACTGAGATACCCGCCGAGCCCGGCGGCGATCGTGCCGGGCGCATCTTCCCATAGACGACCTGATCAGGGCTGCACGCCGCAAGTCGTGCAGCCCTTGTTTTGACGCCTGGCGGGGGTGGTCGCTACGCCGACACCGCCTGCTGGGCCAGTTGGCTGCCGAGGTTTGTGAAGAACTGCTGCGCGAGCTTGCGGGCAGTGGAATCGATCAGCCGTGCGCCGAGTTGCGCGATCTTGCCGCCGACGTCGGCTCTGACCGTGTAGCTGAGCAGCGTCGCGCCCGACCCGTCTTCGGCGAGCGCGACGTCGGCGCTGCCCTTGGCGAAGCCGGCGATGCCGCCCTTGCCCTCGCCGCTGATCGTGTAGGAACGCGGCGGGTTGAGATTGCCGAGCTCCACTTGGCCTTCGAAGCGCGCCTTGATAGGGCCGATCTTCAGCACGACCGTCGCCGTCATCTGCGTGTCCGACTGCTTCTCCAGGCTTTCGCACCCCGGGATGCAGCCCTTCAGCACCTGCGGATCGTTCAGCGCCTTCCAGACCACGTCGATCGGTGCCTCGATCCGTTCCTGTCCGTTCATGTCCATCTAGTTCGCACCATTCTGCTGTTGTTGGCTCATGCCGGCGACGCGCTGGTCGCGGCGGCGATGCAGGGTGATCTCGGCCAGGATCGACAGCGCGATCTCCTCCGGCGTGATGGCGCCGAGATCCATGCCGGCAGGCGCCTTGACCGCTTCCAGCGCCGCCGCCAGTCCCCCGTTGGCCGCGAGCTTCTCGCGCAGCGCCGCCATCTTGCGGCGGCTGCCGACGAAGGCGCGGTAGGTGGCAGGGATCGCGAGCGCGGCCCTCAGCGCCGCCTCGTCGCCCTTGCCCTGCGTGGAAACGACCACGGAACGCTGCGCGCAGGCCGGCGCGGTGAATTCCAGCCCGTCGAACAGGATGTCCACCTCCGGCACCTGCTCGATCTCGGCGAGCGGCGCGGCCAGTGTGACGTGGAACCCGAGCGGCCTCGCCTGCTCGACGAGCGCCAGCGCCACAGGACTCGATCCCAGCACGACCAGGCACGGGCGCGGCAGCACCGGCTCGATGAAGATGTCCATCGTGCCCTTCGACGGGCACATGTTCTTGGCGAACTTGATGCCGTCGCGATCCTCGCCGGGCTGCACGCCAAGCTCCTGCAGCAGGTTCTCGGGCTGGATCGAGATCAGCCGCGAACGTCCGTCGGCCAGTGCCTCGCGCGCAGCCTTCAGCGTGGCCCCGCGCGCGCAGCCGCCGCCGATCCAGCCGGCTTCCACCCGGCCGTCGGGCCGGATGATCGCCTTGGCGCCCGCCTTTGCTGCCGTCACCGAGACCGTGCGTACCACGGTCGCCAGCACGAACGGCTCGTCCGCCTGCTTCAGGCGCGAGACGAGATCGAGAACATCGACATGGGCGGTCATCTTCGCCTCCGTCACAGCTTCGCCAGATAGGGTTCGAGCGCCGCCAGACTCTTCAGCGTGTGCGCCGGCGCAAGAAGGTCGATGTGCGGCAGCGCCGCCCGGATGCCGGCCGCCTCGGGCGCGTATCCGTCCCAGCCCATCATCGGGTTCAGCCACACGATACGGCGGCAACGCCGCGCCAGCGCCTGCATCTCGCGGCCGAGCAGGGCCGGGTCGGCCGTCTCGTAGCCGTCCGAGACGATCATCACGCAGGTGCGCGAATGGATCACCCGCGCGGCATGCCATCGGTTGAAGGTGGCGAGGCTCTCGCCGATCCGGGTGCCGCCGCCCGCGCCCTGCGCCAGCATCGAAAGCCGGTCGAGCGCGCGCTGCGGGTCCCGTTCCTTCATCGCTTCCGAAACGTGGGCGAGGCGGGTGTGGAACAGGAAGGCCTCCGCCTCTCGGAACTCGTCCAGCACGCCGTGGATGAAGCGCAGGAAAGTGCCGGTGTACATGCTCATCGAGCCGGAGGCGTCGAGCAGGATGACCAGGCGCAGCGGCTTGTGCTTGCGCTGCCGCATCATCAGGCTCACCGGCACGCCGCCATGGCTGATGTTGCGATGGATGGTGCGACGCAGGTCGAGCCGGTAGCCCCGCCGCCGTGTCCGGTCGCGGCGCGTCAGCCGCGTGCGCATGGCGCGGGCGAGGCGTGAGGCCACTGCATGTGCCTCCGCGATGTCCGCGGGATCGGAGAGCTTGCGGAAGTCGGTCTCGGCAATGCTCTCGGCTCGCGAAGCCCCCTCCGCGCGACCTTCGCCTGAGCGGTCGCGGCTTTCCCCGTTGTCGCCCGTCACCGCCTGGTCGAGCGGGCCGCCGGCGTCCTGCCGCGCAGCGTCGGCGATGCTCTTCATGGCGGGGTTGTTGGCGTTGGCCGGCGCGCCCGTCATGGCGATGCGCGAGCGCACGCGCTTGCCCAGCCAGAAGGCGTCGAAGATGCCGTCGAACTTCTCCCAGTCCGCCTTGCGCGCCGAGAACAGGTGCTTGAACGCCGAGCGCAGCATGCCGGGCTTCTCGCCGTAACCTGCCGCAAGCAGCGCGGCCGCGTCCTGCCCCTCGCGTAGGCCAATGGCGAAGGAAGCCGCTCGCAGTGTCCTCATGAATGCCACGAGCTTTCCGGAGACGAGGCGCGCGACTTCGTCCAGCTCGTCGAGGGGAGGGGGCGTGCCGCAGCAGCTCATGCGACTTTCCCCAGCAGCCGCGCTGTGACCTCGGGCGCCAGCCGCGCCCGGTCCTCATGCGTCTTGATCAGGCACATCAGCGTTTCCTGCACCAGCTCCGGCCGGTCGTGCAGGTCGGCGACCTCCAGCCCGACCAGCGTTGCGGCCCAGTCCAGCGTCTCGGCGACGCCCGGCACCTTGCGCAAATCCTCCTTGCGGATCATCTCGACCATCCGCGCGATTTGCAGAGACAGCGCCGCGCCCGCATGAGGGATGCGCGCCATGATGATGCGCGCCTCGCGATCGACGTCGGGATATTCGACATAGTGGTACAGGCAGCGCCGGCGCAGCGCGTCGGAAAGCTCGCGGGTCCCGTTCGACGTCAGCACGACATGCGGGACCGACGTCGCGCGGATCGTGCCGAGCTCTGGAATCGACACCTGCCAGTCCGAAAGGAGTTCGAGCAGGAAGGCCTCGAACTCCTCGTCGGCGCGATCGACCTCGTCGATCAGAAGCACCGGGGCAGTGTCGCGGCGAATGGCGGCGAGTAGCGGCCGCTCGAGAAGATATCTTTCGGAAAAGATTGCTTCTTCTATGTCGGCCGTTCTCGCCGCGCCCCCCTCGACCTTGTGTGCCTCGATCGCCAGAAGCTGGCGCTGGTAGTTCCATTCGTAGAGGGCGGCGGACTGGTCGAGCCCTTCATAGCATTGCATCCGGATCAGCTCGGTTCCGTGGACGGCCGCCAGCGCCTTCGCCACCTCGGTCTTGCCGACGCCCGCTTCCCCCTCCAGCAGCAGCGGGCGGCGCAAGAGCTGCATGATCGAAAGCGCCATCGCCAGTTCGCCGTCGGCGACATAGCCGGCAGCCGCCAGCCGGGAGGCGATCTCGTCGCGGGCAAGCGTGGTCATGGCTTATCCTCCCCTGCGAAGCGGGGGAGAGGGGCCGTCGGACGCGGTGGAGGGGGCGCTACTAGCCCCCAAGCCTGCTTCCCGGCCGCCTTAGGATGATACCGTGCAAGTTGCATACTCGAACCATGGCTTCGCGGTCAGGTGTTGGACCGCCCCCTCCACCACGCTTTGCGTGGTCCTGCCCCCCGCATAGCGGGGGAGGACGAGGCCGCGGCCCCTACACCACGCCCAGTTCCTTCGCCGCCTTCCAGTTGCGCCAGTAGTCGTGCGGCATCTGGATGTGCGTCGAGCCGAGGAAGGAGAAGGCGTCGTTGACGGCGTTCGAGAAGCACGGCACGCCGCCGACATTCGGGCTCTCGCCGACGCCCTTCGCGCCGATCGGATGGTGCGGGGAGGGGGTCACAGTGTAGTCCGTTTCCCACTTCGGCGTCTCGACCGCGGTCGGCATGAAGAAGTCCATGAACGAGCCGGTCGTCACGTTGCCGCTCTCGTCGTAGGCAATCTCCTGGCCCATCGCGATCGCGAAGGCTTCCGTCAGGCCGCCATGCACCTGGCCCTCGATGATCATCGGATTGATGCGCGTGCCGCAGTCATCGAGCGCATAGAAGCGGCGCACCTTGTAGACGCCCGTGTCGACGTCGATGTCCATGACGCAGATGTAGGCGCCGAACGGGTAGGTCATGTTCGGCGGGTCGTAGTAGCTGACCGCCTCCAGTCCCGGCTCCATGCCGGGAGGCGGGGAGTTGTAGGCGATCCAGCAGATGTCCTTCATGCCGAGGAATTTTTCTGGCAGGCCCTTCACGCGAAAGCCGTCAATGTCCCATTCGAGATCGTCCTCGTGGACCTCGAGCTTGTAGGCGGCGATCATCTGCGCCTTCGCCTTGATCTTCCGGGCCGCCATCGCGATCGCCGCGCCCGCCACAGGCGTCGAGCGCGAGCCGTACGTGCCGAGCCCGTAGGGCGCGGTGTCGGTGTTGCCTTCCTCGACCTTGATGTTGTCGGCCGGTATGCCGATCTCCGTCGCGATGATCTGCGCCCAGGTCGTCTCGTGGCCCTGGCCCTGGCTCTTGGTGCCCATGCGGGCGATGCCCGTGCCGGTCGGGTGGAGCCTGATCTCGCAGCTATCGAACATCGCGATGCCGAGGATGTCGCAGTTCTTCGACGGTCCCGCGCCGACGATCTCCGTGAAGAACGAGACGCCGATGCCCATGATCTCGCGCGTCTCGCCGCGCCTGAAGGCCTCGCGCTTCGCCGCCTGTTCTTTGCGCAGTTCGGCGTATTGCACGGTCTCCAGCGCCTTCTTCATGGCGGTGTGATAGTCGCCGGAATCGTATTCCCAGCCCAGCGCCGAGTTGTAGGGGAACTGCTCCGGCTTGATGAAGTTCTTCAGCCTGAGTTCGGCCGGGTCCATGCCGAGCTTCTGGGCGAGGATGTCCATCGCCCGCTCGATGCAGTAGGCCGCCTCCGTCACCCGGAACGAGCAGCGGTAGGCGACGCCGCCCGGCGCCTTGTTGGTGTAGATGCCGTCGACCGCGAGATGCGCGACCGGGAAGTCGTACGAGCCGGTGACGATGTTCATGAAGCCGGCCGGCCATTTCGACGGATCGGCGCACGCGTCGAACGCGCCGTGGTCGGCGAGCACGTGGACGCGCAGCCCGGTCACCTTCCCGTCCTTCGTCGCGGCGATCTCGGTGGTCATGTGATAGTCGCGGGCGAACGACGTGGCCGTCAGGTTGTCGATGCGGTCCTCGACCCACTTCACCGGCTTCCCGGTGACGATGCTCGCAACCGCCGCGCAGATATAACCCGGATAGGCTCCCACCTTGTTGCCGAAGCCGCCGCCGATGTCGGGCGCAATCACGTGGATTTTCTGCTCCGGCAGCTTGGCGATCAGCGACACCACGGTGCGGATGACATGCGGCGCCTGGAAGGTGCCCCAGATCGTCAGGTCGCCGGTGATCTTGTCGAAGGAGCAGACGCACTGGCAGGTTTCCAGCGGCGACGGATGCGTGCGGTGGTAGGAGATCATCTCCTTGATCGTCACGTCCGCCTTGCGGAAGGCGGCATCCGTCAGCTCCTTGTCGCCCACCGTCCACTCGAAGATGTGGTTGTGGTGCTTTCTCGGCCCGTGCGCGCCGGTGGTCTTTCCGGCGAGGTCCTCGCGCAGCACCGGCGCGTCCGGATCGAGCGCCTTGAACGGATCGACCAGCACAGGCAGCGCCTCGTACTCGACCTCCACCGCCGCGATGCCGTCGTCGGCGGCATAGCGGTCGGTGGCGACGACGAAGGCGACTTCCTGGTTCTGGAACAGCACCTTGCCGTCGGCCAGCACCATCTGCACGTCGCCGGCGAGCGTCGGCATCCAGGCGAGGTTCACGGTCTTCAACGTCTCGGCGGTGATGACGGCCAGCACGCCCGGCACCTTCAGCGCCGCCTCCGTGTTGATCGACTTCACCCGCGCATGTGCATGCGGCGAGCGCACGAAGTCGCCATGCAGCATCCCCGGCAGCTTGAGGTCGTCGACATAGTTGCCCTTGCCCTGGGTGAAGCGGATGTCCTCGACCCGCTTGCGCTTGCAGCCCATGCCTTCGAGTTTGGCCTCGCGCTCCTCGCGCGTAAGGGTCATGTCGTTCATTCCGCGGCCTCCCTGAACTCCACGCCGTTGATCTTGGCCGCCGCGTACTGGATCGCCCGGACGATGTTCTGGTAGCCGGTGCAGCGGCAGAGATTGCCAGCGATGCCGAAGCGGATCTCCTCCTCCGTCGGGTTGGGGTTCTCCTGCAGCAGACGGTGCGCCCGGGTGATCATTCCCGGCGTGCAGAAGCCGCATTGCAGCCCGTGCATCTGCCGGAACCCTTCCTGAAGCGCCGACAGCGTGCCGTCGGCGTTGGCGATGCCTTCGATCGTGGTGATCTCGGCGCCGTCCGCCTGCACGGCGAACATGGTACAGCTCTTCACCGACATGCCGTTCAGGTCGACGGTGCAGGCGCCGCAATGCGTCGTCTCGCAGCCGATATGCGTGCCCGTGAGCTGCAGGTTCTCGCGGATGAAGTGGACGAGCAGGGTGCGCGGCTCGACGAGGCCGTCGACCTCGACGCCGTTCACCTTCATGCTCACCTGGGTCTTTCGTGCCTGGGTTGCCATCGGAACTCCTCCCCTCAGGCGGCCCTGGCGGCGGCGCGTTTCAGCGCTCGCTCGACCATGATGCCGCCGACATGCTTGCGGTATTCGACCGGCCCGCGCCCGTCTCCGGCTGGCGCCATGATATCGACGGCGGCGGCGGCGGCCTTCTTCAGCGACGCGGCGTCGAGGCTTGTGCCGATGACCGCCTGCGCAGCCTCCTCGGCAAGCAGCGGCGTCTCGGAAAGGTTGGTGAGCCCGATCGAGCAGGTGGCGACCCTGCCGTCGCGTATGGTCAGCACCACGGCTGCGGCGGCGGTCGCATAGTCGCCGATCTTGCGCTTCAGCTTCTCGTAGGCGTAGCCGTGGCCCGCGGGTGGCACGGGGACTGTGATCGAGGTGAGGATCTCGCCAGGCTCGCGCGCCGTGAAATAGGCGGCCTGGTAGAACTCCCGCGCCGCGATCTGCCGCGCGCCGGTGGGCCCCTCGACCTGGTAAGTCGCGTCAAGGGCCATCATCACCGCCGGCATGTCGTTGCCGGGGTCGCCGTTCGCGACATTGCCGCCGATCGTGCCGCGATAGCGCACCTGCGGATCGGCGATCAGCAGCGCCGTCTCGTGCAGGATGGGCAGCGCGGATCGGATCGTGTCCGACGCCAACAGCTCGTGCTGCGTCGTCGTGGCGCCGATGATAATGGCGCCGCCATCGCGGCGAATGCCCTTGAGCGCATCGACGCCGGCGAGGTCGACCAGATGCTCCGGCGTCGCGAGCCTGAGCTTCATCATCGGGATGAGGCTGTGTCCGCCTGCCAGGAGCTGCGCCTCGTCGCCGAGGTCGGCGAGCAGCTTGACGGCGTCAGCCAGCGTTCCGGGCCTGTGGTAGCTGAACTGCCCAGGTATCATCTTGTAGCTCCTCCCAGAGTTCCTGCGCCCCGCCGAAACGGGTGCGCACAAAGCTCAGGGGAAGGCTGTTCTCCATCTTCGGCCGGTGCAAGGGTGGGTGCCGGACCGGCTCACGAAGTGGCAGATTTCGCACGAAATGCGGTGTTCGCCGCACGAATTGCGGCAGCAACATTGACCTTCGGAGCGGCTGATTCAGGCCTGCCGGCGCAGCAGTCCGAGACGGGCTTTCAGCTCCGCGATCTTGGCGCGGCTGACAGGAACGAGATGCGGTACCGGCCCTTCGAGTTCCACCACCGCGCCGTCCCCCTTGCGCCGCATCACCGTCACATGCGGGATCGCGACGATGTGGCTGCGATGCACCCGCATGAAGCGGGCGGGGTCGAGCTGGGTTTCCGCCTCCGAGATGGACCACGACGACATGCGCTCGCGGCTGCCGTCATGGACGAGCGTATAGTGTGCGTCGGCCTTGATGCTGCGCACGTCGGCGGCGTCGATGAAATGCGTGCCGTCCGCGCCCTCGATCGGCAGGCGCAGGGCCGGGGCAGGGCCCGGCGGTCCGAGCCCGAGTGGCGGCAGCGGGCGAATCGGCGTTGCCTCCGGCTGCCAGGCGCCGTCCGCGGCATTCATCGCATCCGCGGCGGCGAAGCCGGAGTCGGTCGCAAGTCCCGCCTCGGCCATGCCGCGCGGCCGCTGCTCCGGCACAAGGAAAAGCAGGAAGCCGGCGATGATGAGGAAGCAGAGTAGCGCCACGATCAAGGCCAGCACCTGCGACGACGCAACCAGGCCTCCCATTGCCATTGCGTGGTCGTGGCCTTCGTCCGGCACGAATCGCATGCCGTACATGGCAGTGTAGTGCATGCCGGACACGGCGAGCCCGAATGCCGTGGCGCTCAGCGCCAGCCGTGCGCCCACATGCCGGGCGAGGAAGATTCTCAGGCCCCCATAGGCGGTTCCGACGGCGATGAGTGCGGACAGCGCAATCAGCGCGTCCTCGTGCTCCAGCCGGAAATTCCCCTGCAGTCCGTGGATGCCCACATAGTGCATCAGCACGATGCCGGCCCCGAGGAGCAGCGCCGAGGAGATCAGTCGGGTCGGCGTGGGGTCGCCGATGCTTACGAAGAAGACCGAGACGCCCACCACCAGCGCGCAGATCAGCACGGACACGATGGTCGGCAGGACGAGATAGACGGCGTCCGGCGGCAGCGGCGCAGCCAGCATGCCGACGAAGTGCATGGTCCAGATGCCGACCGCGAGAAAGAAAGCCGCTCCCGCGAGCAGGACACGCCGACTGGCGTGCGCGGCTCCGCGCAAGCGGGCTGCGAGCCCGAATCCTGTGTATCCCCCCAGGATCGCGATCACTACGGAGAGCGCGACCAGATAGGGATTGTGCCCCGAAAACATCACGGTACCGACCGGCGAGACATTCTCCTGTCCGCGCGGCTTCTCCCTGGCGAAAGTTTACATTCGAACACCCCATTTGCAATCCACATGCCGGCCAGCACGCCGGACGGGATACGGAGGAGGAAACGGGCCGGCGATTCGTCGGGCTGCGCCGATGCGCCGATTCGTCCTCGGGAGGCTGCCGCGATGAGTCGTGCAGCGCTCCACCGTGCACCAGCGCGATGGCTGGCCTTCCGTCGGGCGGATGCAGAGGGCAGGGGCAACGGCCCAGTTCCCACGCCCGCGCCGGGGCCAATTCGGCAGGAGGCGAGACCAGTAGACCCGCGCCACGGCACCTTGCGACCGCTGCGCGGTCACGCTCGCTTCGAGCCGGAATAAAACGGAAAAACAGGGAGTTAAAAGTGGCGCGAGTGACGGGGCTCGAACCCGCGACCTCCGGCGTGACAGGCCGGCACTCTAACCGACTGAGCTACACCCGCGCACCGACGCTGCTTGTTGCTGGCGTCTTGTTGGCGCGTCGATTAAGGGGTTCCCCACATGGTGTCAAGCGGGGTTTGTGCATCTGTCACGCGTCAATCGCGTCGACAGTCACCTGCCTGTGGACAGACGGCCGGGAGGTCGGCCTCGCCCCGAGTTCGCTGCGCCGCCATTGCGCGGGGGGCATCCCGACCGAGCGCTTGAACTCGCGGCTGAAGTGGTAGACGTCGCAGAAGCCGCAGCGATCCGCGATTTCCGCGATGCTCGCGGCCGTCTCCACCAGCAGCGACTGGGCATGCATCAGCCGTTCGCGGATCAGCCATTGCCGCGGGCTCTGGCGCAGGTGCCGGGCGAAGAGCCGGCGCATCTGCGACGGAGTGACGCCGGTCACCCGCGACAGGTCCGACGCGCTCCACGGCATCGAAAGGTCGCCGCGCATCGCATTGATGGCCTCGGACACCGGCGCAGGCAGTTCGCGCTCGGCGCCGGAGCTCCCCGCCGAATCGATTCCGGCAATGAATTCCGCCACCAGCGCGTTGAGTCGCAGATCCAGCCCAGCGTCACGGCTGCGCATCGCCGCGAAGAGGCGCTCGAACCACGCGATCGGTCGCGTCACGTCGGCGAACTGCACCCGCGGCGGGCCGTCGGCGAAGAGCTTGGTCCGCAGCGCCGCGGGATTTGGCCCGTCGAACCGGAACCACAGCACCGTCCACGGTTCGTCCGGATGGGCGGCGTGGAAATGCGGGGCTTCATTGGCGAGCCAGATGAGCTGCCCGGGCGACACCTCGATTCGCTGGCCGTCGGTCTCCGCGACGCCGCGTCCCGAGAGGCAATAGATCACGTCCTGGCCGGGGTGGGCGGCCCGCTCCACCCTGTAGTCGGGGGCGGCGGCCACCTTGCCGGCCCTCAGCACCGTCAGGGCGGCGCGCGTCCATCCCGGCTGGGGGACATAGTGGAAGCTCTCAAGGATGACCGTGCGGTTGGACATGCGCGTTTTATACAAATCGACTGTTGGGATTGTCCATTTATCCGGATGGGCGGTTGGCCTAGCGTGACAATCAAGAGTTTCGAGATGCCGCGCTTCGGCATCGAAGCAAGTACGCGCAAGGGGAGAGAGACGTGCTGGCCATGACCCGCGAGGAAGCGGAGCTTTACGCCCGTGACGGTTACATCGTCCGCAAGGGGCTTCTGAACCTAGAGGAAGTCGAGGTCTTCCGCGATCGCGCCCGCGCCCAACTCGAGGCCGAGACCAAGGCCGGCGCCGTGATGCAGAAGGGCGACAAGGAGGGCAAGACGACCCTCCTGAAGATGTGGACCAGGGCCGAGGACGATCAGTACGGCCTGCTGGCCCGCGACGAGCGTCTCGTGGACCTGGCAGAGGATGCCGTCGGCGCGCCGATCTACCTCTACAGCCACAAGATGACGATGAAGCAGCCCAACGAGGGTGGCGCCTGGGAGTGGCACCAGGACTTCGGCTATTGGTACAACTACGGCTGTCTCGCGCCGCAGATGATGAGCATCTACATCGCGCTCGACAAGGCGACCAAGGAAAACGGCTGCCTGCAGGTCCTCAAGGGCACGCACAAGCTCGGCCGCCTGAACCACATCCGTGAGAACGGCCAGACGAACGTCGAGCAGGAGCACCTCGAGGCCGCCATCAAGCGTTTCGAGCACATCTATGTCGAGATGGAGGCGGGCGACGCCTTGGTGTTCGACGGCAACCTGTTGCACCGCTCCGATGCGAACCGCTCGGACACCTATCGCTGGGGCTACATCTGCTCCTACAACGCGGTCGAGAATGCCCCCTTCAAGCGGGTGCGCGAATACGGAAACTTCGAGCCTCTGGTGAAGGTCCCGGCGGGATCGTTCATGCAGGCCGTGGCCCGGGCCGCCTGAGCGGCATTGGGGGAGCAGTAACCGCAGCCCGGACAGGAGCTCGGCCGGGGCGGTTGGAATGAAGGCACGGCTTCCGGTGCGCCCGGAGGCCGGACCCGAGGAGGAGACATATATGGCCGATGCGGTCAGGACCGGTGCGCGCGCACCAGCCACGGACCGATTTTCGCCGTCGAGGCTTTTGCGGGCGCGAGAAACCGGCGTGTTTCTCGCGCTGGTGGTGCTGTGCCTGTTTCTGGCCATCGCGACGGACGGATTTCTCACCTCGACCAACCTCCTGAATGTCGGCCGCCAGGTGTCGCTGCTCGGCATCATGGCGGTGGGCATGACCTTCGTCCTGATCTCAGGCGAGGTCGATCTCTCGGTCGGTTCCACCTACGCCTTCGCCGGACTGTCGACAGGCATGCTGATCATCGCGGGCTGGGGGCTGCTCCCGGCGCTCGCCGTCGGCATCCTGGCTGGCATGGTGATCGGCCTGATGAACGGCGTGCTGTCCACCTACGGACGCCTGCCGTCGCTGATCGCCACGCTCGGAATGCTGTCCATGGTGCGCGGGGCGGCCCTCATCCTGACCAACGGCCAGCCAGTCACCGTCAATGCGCGCAACGGCGCTGACCCCGACGTGCTGGCGCAGTTCAGCTACATGGGGCAGGGCTATCTGTTCGGCGTCGTGCCGATGCAGCTCGTCTTCTTCATCATCGTTGCCGCGATCGCCTGGGTGGTCCTCTCGTCGACCAATTTCGGCTTCCGCGTCTTCGCCGTTGGCGGCAGCGCCAAGGCGGCGCGCGTCTCCGGCATCTCCGTGAACACGGTGAAGATCTGGGCGTTCATCCTCATGGGCGCGCTCGCCGCTTTCGCGGGCATCCTCAGTCTCGCCTTTCTGCCGAGCGGGCAGGCCGGCCGCACCGGGCTCGGCCTCGAACTCGACGTGATCGCCGCCACCATCGTCGGCGGCGCATCCCTTTCAGGCGGCGAGGGCACGATCCTCGGCACCATTCTCGGCGTCCTGATCATCGGCGTCATGCGGAACGGCCTGGTCCTGATGGGCGTCTCGCCATTCGTGCAGGAGTTGATGATAGGTCTCGTCATCATCGTTGCCGTCGGCATCGACAAGTGGTCGATGCGGCGGAGAAGTTGAGCGTTTTTTTCATTTTTCGGGAGGGACTCCAAATGAAGGCAAGATACGCACTGCTGGCAGCAGCTCTCTGGCTGCTGCCCAACGGACCGGCTGCGGCCGAGTCCGATCCGGCAAACTTCAAGTTCGCTGAGCGCATCAAGGAGAAGGTGGCTTCCGGCCAGCCTCTCGACATCTACGTCTCCTACCATGACGTCTCGAACGAGTTCGCGCCCTTCATGAAGGCCGGCGTCGAGCGCGCCGCCAAGGAAGGTAGCGTCAACGCCAAGTTCATCGGCCCGGTGGGCGCCGATGCCGATGGCCAGATCAGCGAGATCGAGACCCTGATGGGCTCGATGGATGGCCTCGCCATCTCGTCCGTGTCGACCGACGCGCTGGCGCCGCTGATCGACCGCGTGCTGGAGGCCGGCATCCCGGTCGTGACCTTCAACACCGACAACCCCGACAGCAAGCGTCTCGCCTTCGCCGGCCAGGACCTGATTCAGTCGGGCCGCGAGGCCGGCAAGCTGATGGCCGACGTGCTCGGCGGCAAGGGCAAGGTGATGATCACCACGATCGACGCCGCTGCCCAGTGGTCGCTCGACCGCGAGAAGGGTGCCCGCGAGGCTCTCGCCGCCAGCCCGGATATCGAGGTTGTCACCACCCTGAACACCGGCACCGATCCGCAGGAGATCTACTCGGCGATCGAGAACGCGATGCTCGCTAATCCGAACGTCACCGGCATCCTGTCGCTCGAGTGCTGCTCCACGCCGGCCGCCGGCACCTGGGTCGAGCGCAACAACGCGGCCGACAAGGTGAAGGTCGTCGGCTTCGACCTGCTCGACCAGACGGTCGACCTCGTCGAGAGCGGCAACATCCAGGCCACCATCGACCAGGCCCCCGAGCGCCAGGGCTTCGAGGCGGTCAACCTGCTGGTCAAGTTCGCCAAGGGAGAGAAGATCGACAACCTCGACACGGGCGTCGGCATCTACACCAAGGAGAACATTGCCGAGGTGGCGAAGTAGTCTTCTGGGTCCCTCTCCCGCTGGCGGGGGGGGGCTGGCCTTGTGGCGGCAGGGTCGGCGCCAGCCGTGGCGCTTCCCCCGCCGCCCCTCCACTGCCGGCCGGCGCCCTTGCCCGTCCATGTGGGGAGGGCGCGGCTGAAGCATCGGCGCCAGGAGATCGTCCGCTCATGACAAGCCTGTCCTCACAGGAACCGATTGTCCGTATCGCCGGGGTAACCAAGCGGTTCCCCGGCGTGCTGGCGCTCGACCGCATCTCGGTCGATTTCCGCGCCGGCGAGGTCCATGCGGTGATCGGCGAGAACGGCGCCGGCAAGTCGACCCTGATGAACATCCTCGCCGGCGATATTCATCCCGACGAGGGCGAGATCCTCATCGATGGCAAGCGCACTGTCATCTCGTCGCCGCTGGTGAGCCGCGCGGTTGGCATCACCGTCGTATACCAGGAGCTGACGCTCTGCCCGACCATGACGATTGCCGACAACATCATGATGTCGGACATGGCCGCGCGATCGGTCGCCACGATGGTACCGCGCGAGGAGATGCGCCGCGAGGCGCGCGCCGCGCTGGCCCGGCTCGGGATGGGACGCCTCGATCCCGATACCCCCGTGCACCGGCTGTCCGTTGCAGAGATGCAGCTGGTCGAGATCGCGCGCGCCGTGCGCCAGAACGCCCGGGTTTTTGTTCTCGACGAGCCGAACTCCGCGCTGTCGAGGCGCGAGAGCGAGCGCCTGTTCGAAGTCGTGCGTCAGCTTCGCGCCGAAGGCGTCACCGTCATCTACGTCTCGCACCATCTCCACGAGGTGCTCGACCTCGCCGACCGCATCACCGTCATGCGCGACGGGCGCACCATCGAAACCATCGAAAACGACAACGTCTCGGAGGAGCGTCTCATCCGCGCCATGGTCGGACGCGACCTCGGCCAGACCGTTCCCTGGGCAATCCAGGCCGAGGGCCGCTCCGAAGGAGCCCCGATCGTCCTGCGGGTCGATGGCCTGACCGCGCCCGGCATCGACGACGTCGCCTTCGCGGTCCGGGCCGGCGAGATCCTCGGCATCGGCGGCCTGCCGGACTCCGGCAAGGACGGGCTCGGCGAGGCGCTGATCGGACTTGTCGAGCGCAAGGGGCGGGTGAGCGTCGACGGCGTCGACATCAAGCCCGGCGATCCGCTCGCGGCGATCCGCGCCGGCATGACCTTCGTCCCGGCCGACCGCCGGCGGGCAAGCGGCATGCTCTCGATGAGCGTGGCCGACAACGTTGTGTCGGCCTCGCTGGCGCGGTTCTCCCTCATGGGCTTCCTGCGCCGCAGCGCCATACGCCGTGAGGCACGTGCGCAGGTCGCGCGGCTCGATGCGCGCATTTCCCATCTCGGCCAGAAGCTCGGCACGTTGTCTGGCGGCAACCAGCAGAAGATCATCCTCGGTCGCAGCCTCGTGACCAATCCGCGCGTGCTGATCCTCCACGAGCCCACCCGTGGCATCGACGTCGGCGCCAAGGCCGAGATCTATTCGATCCTGCGCGGCATCGCGGGCGAGGGCGTCGCGGTGGTGATCATCTCCTCGGAAATACCCGAGCTCATTCTCAACGCCGAGCGCGTGCTGGTCATGCGCGGAGGCAGGATTTCAGGCGAACTGACCGGCACCGCGATCGACGAGGAAGGCATCCTGTCGCGCGCGATGGCGTCCTAGCGGAGAAGCGATGACCAATCCGATCATTACCATCGTTGGCAGCTTTGCGGTCGGGCTCACCATGCGTGCGCCCAAGTTGCCGATCTTCGGCGAGACCATGCTGGGCACCGACTTCGACATGGGGCCGGGCGGCAAGGGTTCGAACCAGGCCGTCGGCACGGCTCGGCTCGGCGCCTCGTCGGCGCTCGTCGGCTATATCGGAACCGACAAGCTGGCGAGCATCGCCACCGACCTCTATGCCGCCGAGGGCGTCGACGCTTCCCTGGTTCTGCCCCGCGAGGAGCGGGCGACGGGCGTCGGCTTCATCATCCTCAACGACAAGGGTGAGAACTTCATCATCCTCGACATGGGCGCCAACGAGCTGCTCGACGCGGCCGCCGTCGAGGCAGCCAGCGAGCGCATCGGCCGCAGCGACGTCGTCATGACGGTGCTGGAGATCCCGACCGAGGCGGCGCGCCGCGCCATGGAGCTCGGCCGCGAGAAGGGTGCGCGCACCATCCTCAATCCCGCGCCGGCGCGCGCGGTGCCCGACGACCTGTTCGCGGCGGTGGACTACCTGACGCCCAACGAGAGCGAGCTGCGCATCCTGCTCGGCCTGCCGGCCGACGATCCGCGCTCGTCTCGGGAACTCGCCCACGAACTTCGCCGTCGCGGCGTCAAGAACGTGGTGGTGACGCTCGGCCGCGCCGGCGCGCTCATCCTCACCGACGAGCTCGACGTCATGGTGCCGTCCATCCCCGTCGACGTGGTTGATACGACCGGTGCGGGTGACGCGTTCAATTCGGGCTTCGCGATGGCGCTCGCCGAAGGCCGCGACATTGTCGATGCGGTCCGTTTCGGTGTCGTCTGCGGCGGCATCGCCTGCACCAGGCTGGGCGTCATTCCCAGCCTGCCGGATCGCGCCGCGGCCGACGCAATGTACGAAAAGGCAATGAACACCGTCTGGAAGGAGTCCACGTGAACCGCAACAAGCTGCTCAACGCGCAACTCGCCCACGCCATCGCCTCGATGGGCCATGGCGAATTCATGATCGTCTGCGACGCCGGCTTCCCGATCCCGTCCAGCGCCTGGCGCATCGACCTGGCGATCACGAAGGACGTGCCGGATCTCGAGACGGTGCTGACGCCGATCGCCGAGAACTTCATTGCCGAGAAGGTGTCCTATGCCGACACGCTGCCCGTGCATAACGCGCCGCTCCTGGAGAAGCTGAACCGCCTGTTCCCCGACGCCGAACACGCGCCGATCAAGCACGAGACGATCCTCGGCGAGATGGCCGCGAAGGCCAAGGTCATCGTGCGCACCGGCGCCTTCGATCCCTGGGGCAACATCCTGCTCTATTCGGGCGTGGATGTTCCCCAGTGGTTCGACAAGCCCGGCGTCGTCGCGCCGGACTACTACGCCAAGAAGCTGAAGTGACCGGCTGATGCCGCGCATCTTCGATTTCGGCGGTCGCGATGTCGAGCGCACCGTAACGGTGGCGAGCCTGCGTGCCCTCAAGGGCACCGGACGACATGTCGCGCAGGTGACGGCGGAGACCGCCGACGAGGCCGCCGCCGCCGAGGCGGCCGGCATCGAGATGGTGGTCTGTCGCGCCGCCAACGTGCCCAGGGTGCGCGAGGGCTCGAAGAAGGTCTTCGTCACCGCGGCACTCGGCTTCGCCGACGCCATCACCGCCGACGAGGTGCTACGGACCGCCTTCTCGGCAATCGTTGCCGGCGCCGACGCGGTGATCACCGGACGCGGCTGGGAAACGGTCCGGATGCTCTCGGCCGAGCAGATCCCGGTCATGGGCCATCTCGGCTTCGTGCCGCGGAAGTCTACCTGGGTCGGCGGCGTGCGCGCCGTGGGCAAGACCGCCAACGAGGCGCTCGAGCTCTTCGATCGCTTCCGCAGGCTGGAGGACGCGGGCGCCTTCGCCGTGGAGTGCGAGATCGTCCCAGCGGCAGTGATGGCGGAGATCAACCGGCGCACGGGTCTCGTCACCGTATCGCTCGGCTCGGGGCCCGATGCCGACGTCATCTTCCTGTTCACCTCGGACATCTGCGGCGAGGCAATCCGACTGCCGCGCCATGCCCGGGCATGGGGCGACCTCGCCACGCTCCACCAGAAGGTACGGGACGAGCGCAAGCGAGCGCTTTCGGCCTTCCGTGCCGAGGTCGCGTCCGGCGGATTCCCGTCGCCGGCGGAAGTCGCGGGCATTGCCGAGGACGAACTCGATCGCCTCCGCGCCGCCCTGCCGCCGATCGAGTGACCGGGCGGACTGACCCGCGCGGTCAGTCCTCCTCGACGAACACCTCGTCGCGCTTCCGGCGAACTGCCGGCAGCAGCACCACCACAAGCACGAGCAGCGCCATGAGGAGCAGCCCGCCGCTGATGGGCCGCGTCACGAACGTCATCGGATCGCCGCGCGACAGGATCATGGCGCGGCGCAGGTTCTCTTCCAGCAGCGGCCCGAGCACGAAGCCGAGTAGCAGCGGTGCCGGCTCGCAGCGCATCTTCATCAGCGCGTAGCCGAGCAGCCCGAAGAAGGCGACGGCGTAGAGGTCGTAGACGTTGGAGTTCACCGAATAGACGCCGATTGAGCAGAACGTCATGATGATCGGGAACATCACATAGTAGGGCACGGTGAGCAGCCGCACCCATAGCCCGATCAGCGGCAGGTTCAGCACGATCAGCATCAGGTTGCCGATCCACATCGAGGCGATGACGCCCCAGAACAGCGCCGGTTGCTCGGTCGCGACGTCGGGGCCGGGCACGATGCCCTGGATGATCATGGCCCCGATCATCAGCGCCATGACAGGGTTGGCCGGAATGCCGAGCGTCAGCATCGGGATGAAAGAGGTCTGCGCCCCGGCATTGTTGGCCGATTCAGGTCCGGCGACGCCGGCGATGGCGCCGCGCCCGAACTGCTCGGGCGTCTTCGACACGCGCTTCTCCACCGTGTAGGAGGCGAAGGAGGCGAGGATGGCGCCGCCGCCCGGCAGCACGCCGAGTACCGAGCCGATGAACGTGCCGCGCAGGATCGGCGCCGCCATTTCGCGGAAGTCCTGCCTAGTGGGCATCAGCCCGGTGACCTTGCGGATCAGAACCGAGCGCTCGTGCTCGTTCTCCAGGTTGCGCAGCACTTCGGCGATGCCGAACACGCCGACCGCCACCGCCACGAAGTTCAGTCCGTCGGCATATTCGCGGATGCCCAGCGTGAAGCGCGGCGCGCCCGAAATCACGTCAGTTCCGACCAGCCCGAGCAGCAGGCCGAGGATGACCATGGCCAGCGCCTTGATGACCGAGCCGTGCGCCAGCGCAATCGCCGAGACCAGGCCGACGATCATCAGCGAGAAATACTCCGCCGCGCCGAACTTCAGAGCCACCGCCGTCAGCGGCGGGGCGAACAGCGCGACGAGGAATGTCGAGACCGTGCCCGCGAAGAAGGACCCGATCGCCGCAACTGCAAGCGCCGCCCCGGCGCGCCCGTTGCGCGCCATCTGGTAGCCGTCGATCGCCGTTACCGCGGAAGAGGACTCGCCCGGCATGTTGATGAGGATCGCCGTCGTCGAGCCGCCGTACTGCGCGCCGTAGTAGATGCCGGCGAGCATGATGAGCGCCGATACAGGATCGCCGATCTGGAAGGTAATGGGCAGCAGCATCGCGATGGTGGCCGTCGCCCCGATGCCGGGCAGCACTCCGATCAGCGTGCCGAGCAGCACGCCGATCAGGCAGAAGCCGAGATTGGCCAGCGACGAGGCCGTCGCGAAGCCGAGGCCGAGATTCGAGATCAGGTCCATGCGTCAGAACCTCAGCCAGGGTCCGAAGCGTGCGAAGGGCAGGCCGAGCCCGTAGCTGAACACCACCACCGCGAACAGCGTGACCAGCACCGACAGGACGACCGCCGGCACGACCGTCATGCGCGCCGAGGCGAACGAGGCCACCATCGTCGTCAGGAAGATCGCCGCCACGAAGCCGAGGCCCCTGACCGTCAGGCCGAAGACAATTGGCGCGATCAGAATCAGCACGATGCCGCGCCACGCGATGTCGCCCAGCGGTTCGCCGGCGCTGCGGAATGCCGAGACGATGATCACGACGCCGAGGAGGACCAGCAGGCCGGACAGGATCAGCGGGAAATAGCCCGGCCCCATCCGGAAAGCGGTGCCGATCTCGAGGTCGAGGCTCTGGATGGCGAAGAACAGTCCGGCAACGACGAAGAAAACGCCGCACACGACATTCGTCCGGTCGACAGCTCTCCTCTCCATTGCCCCTCCGTCGGCGCAGGGTCTCCTCTCCATGGCGGCCATAGTGGCGGGAGTCGCCAGCGAACGCCATCCCACCAAGGTCGGCAGTCCGCGGGCGTCGTCGGGTCTCTACCCAGCCACCGTGGTTGACGAGGCAGCATGTCGGCGCGCAAGTTGCATGAACCGCCATCCGATCGGCCCAGGCGAGAGGCTTGCTCATGCCGCAGGATTCGGACGACCGCACGGAGATCGACGTCGACCAGGCGGTCGACATGGCGCTGAACCTCCTGCGCAAGCGTGAGCTCGACGCCGCGAAGGGCCTCCTCGAGACGATCATCGAAAACGTTCCCGATCACGCGCAGGCGCTCAACGCGCTGGGCGTGCTACGTTTCCACACCGAGGGGCCGGCCTCCGCGGCGAGCTTCCTGAAGGAGAGCATCCTGCGCGTGCCGGACCATGCCGGCATGTACAACAATCTCGGCAATGCCTACGTCGAGATGGGTAAGCTCGACGCCGCGGTGGATGCCTACGACCGCGCGATCGAGATCGACCCGAGCCTTTCCGATGCCTATTGCAACCTTGCCTCGCTGATGCGGCGCGCCGGCAACACGCCCTTCGCCGAGAAGCTGCTGCGCAAGGCCGTCGACATCCACCCCGAATTCGGCCTCGCGCACAACAACCTCGCCGTGATCCTCCTCGACGACGGCCGGGCGCGCGAGGCGATCGACCATTTCTGGCAGGCCACCGTTCACATGCCCGACAAGTCGGTGCCGGCGCATTTCCTGGCGCTCGCCTACTGGTTTGCCGGGCTGAAGGAAATGGCCGTCGAGTTCGTGAAGAAGTGGGCGGAGACCCACCCCGACGATCCGCAGGCCCAGCACATGCGTGCCTCCATGACCGGTGAGGACGTACCCGAGCGCGCGTCGGACCTCTATGTGCGCCGCCTGTTCGACGCCTTCGCGAGTTCCTTCGACGCCAAGCTCGAGAGTCTCGACTACAAGGCGCCGGAACTGGTCGGCGAGGCATTCGCGGCGGTTGTGGGGAAGCCGTCAGGAACGCTGGTGATCCTCGATGCGGGATGCGGCACCGGCCGCTGCGGCAAGCATCTCAAGCCCTTCGCATCGACCCTGCACGGGGTCGACCTGTCCGGCAGCATGCTGGCGCTCGCACATAAGCTCCAGCTCTATGACGATCTGGTCCAGGGTGAGCTCACGGCCCACCTGGAGGACCAGCCGGGACAGTACGACGCCATCATCTCCGCCGACACGCTCTGCTACTTCGGGAGACTGGAAGCTTTCAGCGCCGCCGCAGCCCGCGCGCTGCGGCCCGGCGGCCTGCTGATATTCACCGTCGAGGCCCTGCCCGACGACTTGGACGACGACTTCCGTCTGGCGGTCCACGGGCGCTATGCGCACGCAGAGCGCTACGTCAGGGCATGCCTGAAACGGGAAGGCTTGTCGGTGGAAGGCTGCCCGCGAGTGCACCTGCGCAACGAAAACGCGGAACCCGTCATCGGACTGCTCGTCACGGCTCGAAAGGGTGCGCTCAATTAGCTCTCAAGAAACGCCGCTCAGGAGAAGCCGCCGAAGCCCCCGTCCTGCTTGCGTCGTTGCTCGATCCGCAGCCGTTCACCTTCGTCGCGCAGCGCGAAGGCAGTTCCGACAAGCATCGCCAAAGTCATGGCGGCAGCGAGCATATAGATCATCGCCAAATCCTCTGTGTTGCTTGAGGAAATGCGGCGACCATTGTTTTGTTGCATGCCGCTCCAAATTTCTGGGACCACGCGCTCGCGGCCCTGGGCGGTGAATTGCCATCATCCCGCCGAACGGCTAGAAGCGCCGCCCATGACAGGCCGCATCGCTATCTACGCAGGTTCCTTCGATCCGCTGACCAACGGCCACCTTGATGTGCTCAAGGCATCGCTGGCCGTGGCGGATGTCGTTCATGCGGCGATCGGCGTCCATCCCGGCAAGAAGCCGCTGTTCAGCTTCGAGGAACGGGTCGAACTGATCGAGGCGTCTACAAAGGCGGCCTTCGGCCTCGACGCGGAGCGCATCCGCGTCTCCTCCTTCGACGGACTTGTGATCGACGCGGCGCGCAAGATCGGCGCCTCGATCATGATCCGCGGCCTGCGCGACGGCACCGACCTGGACTACGAGATGCAGATGGCCGGCATGAACGGCATCATGGCGCCGGAGCTCCAGACGGTCTTCCTTCCCGCCAGCCCGCCGGTTCGTACCATAACCGCCACATTGGTACGCCAGATTGCCTCGATGGGCGGTGACGTGCAGCCCTTCGTGCCGCCGGTGGTTGCAACCGCGCTGGCGACCAAGTTTCAGTCGAACCGGGAGAAGACTTCATGAAATTGCCCAGGATGCTTGTCGCGGGCATCGCGCTTGCCGCGAGCTTGGCGCTGTCGGGTCCGCTCGCTGCTGCCGAGCCCGAGGACACGATGATCATCACGCTGAAGGACGGCGACGTTACCATCGCGCTGCGGCCTGATCTCGCGCCCAAGCATGTCGAGCAGATCAAGGCGCTGGTGCGCGAGGGGGCCTACGACAACGTCGCCTTCCACCGGGTGATCGACGGCTTCATGGCCCAGACCGGCGACGTCAAGTACGGCGACCTCGAGTCGGGGTACTCGCCTGAGCGCGTGGGCACCGGCGGCTCCGACAAGCCTGACCTGCCGGCCGAATTCTCGAAGGAGCCGTTCGTGCGCGGCGTGGTCGGCATGGCCCGCGCGCAGAACCCCGATTCGGCCAACTCCCAGTTCTTCATCATGTTCGCTCCTGAGTCTCAGCTCGACGGCAAGTACACGGTCGTCGGCCAGGTCGAGAGCGGCATGGAGCATGTCGACGCGATCAAGAAGGGTGACCGCTCGGCCAACGGCGCCGTGACCGACCCGGACCGCATGATCAAGGTCCGGATCGCCTCGGACGCCAAGTAGATTTCAACGGCAAAGGACAGAACATGGCCGAGATCAAGGATCCCGAGAACGCGCTCATCATGGAGACGACGCAGGGCAGGGTGGTCATCGAGATGCTGCCGGGCCTCGCGCCGAACCATGTCGCGCGCATCAAGGAACTGGCCCGCGAAGGCGCTTATGACGGCGTGGTTTTCCATCGCGTCATCGATGGCTTCATGGCCCAGACCGGTGACGTGCAGTTCGGCAACTCCAGCAAGCCCTCCTACAACCCGGCCCGCACCGGCACCGGCGGTTCCGACAAGCCCGACCTGAAGGCCGAGTTCTCCAACATGAACCACGGCCGCGGCACCTGCTCGATGGCGCGTGCCCAGAACCCGAACTCGGCCAACTCGCAGTTCTTCATCTGCTTCGACGACGCCAGCTTCCTCAACCGCCAGTACTCGGTGTGGGGACAGGTCATCGAGGGTATGGAGAACGTCGACAAGATCAAGCGCGGCGAGCCGGTCCGGGATCCCGACAAGATCGTGTCGCTGAAGGTTGCTGCTGACGTCGCATGACGCCGCGGCTGCTCGCTCCTCTGGTCCTGGCCGCGTCGGTCCTCGGCGCGGTGCCAGCTTTTGCAACGGGAGAAATTTCCTGCGGCAACGGCAATGGGGCGAGCATCGACCTCCTGGTCGGGCATCTCGACGTGCTCAGCATCTCCCGCGCCGTCATTACGGTCGGGGACAAGGTGTGGTCGAGCACGCCGGAAAGCTGGCCTGGCATGCCGATTACCGTCGGGCAGGCCTTCGAGGATGACGGGCAGCTCCTGGTCGACATCACCGACGAGAACGTCAACGAGGTGATGGCGCGCCTGCGCGCGGTCAAGCTCACCGAAGGCGACACCACGGTCACGGCCGGCGTCCTTTCCCTCAAGGGCGAGGGCGTCTGGGCCGTGGACTGCTCCGAAGCGGAATGAAGGTCGACCTCTTCGACTTCGACCTACCGGACGACCGGATCGCCCTGCGGCCGGCCGAGCCGCGCGATTCGGCGCGGCTGCTGGTGGTGCAGCCGGGAAGCGCGCCGGACGATCGCATCGTGCGCGACCTGCCCGGCCTGCTGCGCCGGGGCGATGCCCTCGTCTTCAACGATACGCGCGTCATTCCGGCCCGGCTGTTCGGCCTGCGCCGGCGCGGCGAGGCCGTGGCCCGCGTCGAGGCGACGCTGCACCAGCGGGTGGCGCCGGACCGCTGGCTCGCGTTCCTGAAGCCGGGCAAGCGCGTCGCCCCCGGCGACCGCATCAGCTTCGGCCATGATGCCAGTGTCTGCCTGCTCGGCGCGCTCGACGCCACCGTCGTGGAGAAGCGCGAGGGTGGCGAGGTGCTGCTCGCCTTCGACCTCTCGGGCCCCATGCTGGATGACGCGGTGCGCGACGCCGGCCACATGCCGCTGCCGCCTTACATCGCCTCCAAGCGGGCCGAGGATTCCCGGGACCAGTCCGACTACCAGACCATCTATGCCCGCGAAGACGGAGCGGTGGCCGCGCCGACGGCCGGACTGCATTTCACGCCCGAGCTGTTTGCGGCACTCGACCGGGCGGGGATCGAACGCCACTTCGTCACCCTGCATGTCGGGGCGGGCACCTTCCTGCCCGTGAAGGCCGACGACACCGACGACCATCGCATGCATGCCGAGACGGGAATGGTGTCGGCCGAAACGGCCGCGGCGCTTAACGAGGTGCGGGAACGGGGAGGGCGCATCGTCGCCGTGGGCACGACCTCGCTGCGGCTCCTCGAGAGCGCCGCCGCCCCCGATGGCCGTCTTGCCGCCTGGCACGGGGACACCTCGATCTTCATCACGCCGGGCTACCGGTTCAGGATCGTCGACCTGTTGATGACCAATTTCCACCTGCCGCGCTCGACCCTGTTCATGCTGGTCTCGGCGTTCAGCGGTCTGGACACGATGCGCGCGGCCTACAAGCACGCGATCGAGACCGGCTATCGCTTCTATTCCTACGGCGACGCCAGCCTTCTGGCCCGGCAGGAGGCCGAGGGCCAGAACCAGTAGTCGCGCACCCGCTTGCCGTCGCGCGGCAGGTCCTCGAAACTGTCCAGCCCGTCGAAATGGTCGATGGGAATGTCGGCCACGGCGTCCGGCTCGGCCATCCTGACATTGACTGCCAGCCGCCGGCGTCCTTCCGCGTCGGTGACGTTGCCCCGCCAAGACACGACGCAGCCGCAGGTCGGGCAGAAGTTGAAGGCGAGGTTCTTGCCGCCGCGTTCGTAGCCGCGCGTCTCCCCGGTGACGCCGACATCCACGCCTTCGTAGCCGTAGATCCACAGCGCGCCGTAGCGGCGGCAGACCGTGCAGTTGCAGGCGGTGGCGCCATCCGGCTGGCTGTCGAAGCGCCAGCGCACGGCGCCGCAGTGACATGCACCCTCGAGCATCGTGCCAACCTCCCTCTGCCGTCACGTCAGCGTAACTCTCACACTTCGGGCTGACAACGCGTCGGCTCGCGCCGAGCGGGCCCGCGTCCTTGCGGCGCTTTTCTGCGGCCGCAATTGGCCCTAAGGGCAAGGGATGAGCGACACATTCCAGTTCCAGGTTCACGCGACCGACGGCAATGCCCGCCTCGGCGCCATCACCATGCCACGCGGCACGGTGCGTACCCCCGCCTTCATGCCGGTCGGCACCGGCGGCACCGTCAAGGCCATGTACATGGACCAGGTGCGGGCGCTGGGGTCCGACATCATCCTCGGCAACACCTATCACCTGATGCTGCGCCCCGGCGCGGAGCGGGTGGCCCGGCTGGGCGGCCTGCACGAGTTCGCCCGCTGGCCGCATCCGATCCTCACAGACTCCGGCGGCTTCCAGGTCATGTCGCTTGCGCAGCTGCGCAAGCTCGACGAGAGCGGCGTCACCTTTCGCTCCCACATCGACGGCTCGGCCCACGTGATGACGCCGGAGCGCTCCATCGAGATCCAGGGCCTGCTCGACTCCGACATCCAGATGCAGCTCGACGAGTGCGTCGCGCTGCCGGCCAAGCCCGCCGAGATCGAGCGCGCCATGGAGCTGTCGTTGCGATGGGCCGAGCGCTGCAAGGCGGCCTTCGGCGACCAGCCGGGCAAGGCAATGTTCGGCATCGTGCAGGGCGGCGACAACCCGACGCTGCGGGTGAGGTCGGCGCGCGCGCTGCGCGACCTCGGGCTGAAGGGCTATGCCGTCGGCGGCCTGGCGGTGGGCGAACCGCAGGCGGTGATGCTGGAAATGCTGGAGGCAACCTGCCCTGAGCTGCCGACCGACAAGCCGCGCTACCTGATGGGCGTCGGCACGCCGGACGACATCCTGAAATCGGTGGCGCGCGGCATCGACATGTTCGACTGCGTGATGCCCACCCGCGCCGGCCGCCACGGCCTTGCCTATACGCGGCGCGGCAAGGTCAACCTGCGCAACGCCCGCCATGCCGACGACCCGCGACCGCTCGACGAGGAGAGCGACTGCCCCGCCGCGCGCGACTATTCCCGCGCCTATCTCCACCATCTCGTGCGCTCGCAGGAGGCGCTGGGCGCCATGCTGCTGACCTGGAACAACCTGTCCTACTACCAGCGCCTGATGGCCGACGTCCGCGAGGCGATCGGTGCCGGCACCTTCGCCGACCGCGCTGCGCAGATCACGGAGGGCTGGGCCCGCGGCGACCTGCCGCCGCTCTGAGCAGGACGCGGCCAGCCGGACGCTGCGCGAAACGCTTCGGCACGGCCGCGCTCTCAGATTTCCAGCTTGGCCCCGGTGAGGGGGCCGACCACGCCGTCCGGGTGCAGGCCATTGCGCGCCTGGAACGCGACGACGGCCGCACGCGTCGCCGGCCCGAAGATGCCGTCGACCTCGAGGTCCTCGCCACGCCGGTTGAGCGCCTTCTGCAGGGTGACGACCTCGGCGCCACGGTCGCCCATGTTGAGGACCGAATCCGCCTGATGGGTCACCGGGCCGAACAGCAGGCCCTCGTCTCGCCACTCGCGCAGGAGCTGCAGGCTCACCTCGAAATGCATTCCGTCCTCGATCGGGAAGCCGGCTCCCCAGTACCATTTGTGACGGTTGAAGATCGGGGCGATCAGAGTGAGGCCGTACTGCACCTTGTTGTTGCCGCGCCGGTCGAGGACGCCGTTGATCTTCAGGTCAATGGCCGTACCCCAGGCGTGGTTGCTGATCGCCGAGGCGGAGCCGCGAACATAGCGGCAGCACAGCATTCCCGCCGTGCCCAGCGCCTCGTAGACGGTGCGCTGCTCGGCCTTGATGTCGGTCATCACCGCCCTGAGGGAAGCGAGGGCGAGATCGAAGCCCGTGGCGTTGAACGGTCCGACGCTCTGCGTCTTCATCCGCGGCTTGAGGGCCATGTTGGTGACGGGACGGCACTCCTGGTCGTAGCTGCTCCGCGGATTGCCGAGGAGCGAAAGCATGTGGCCGTTCCGTGTGCCGTTCAGCCCGGGATTGATGTTCGAGGGAATTGCAATCACATCCGTAAGACGAGGCATGATCTTTTCCTCCGTCTAATATTTTAAAGATAGCGCAAAACGAGACGTATAAATATTGCTCACAATGGAGTATTAATTGATCTTGATGTGCATATGGAATTTTGAAATCGAGGCTTGATCAGGTTTTTGCTTTTGCAATCGATGCGAGTCGATTGCGGGTCTGCTGCATGCGTCGGATTGATCCGGAGGGGGCCGAGGCCCCGAAGAAGTCCACAGCATAGGATGGCGCCTTCCGGCTTGCGCGCCGTTGGGGATGGCGGCGCCATCGCCGAGGCGGGAATTCGGTCGTCCCGGTATGCGGGTGGGCTTTCTCCATGTCGCGGATGCCGGCGGGCAGCACGGATCAGCCGCGCTGCCGCACGGTTCTTGCGAGACAGTCGGACCGTAGATTTGCGGATCGCCGCAAGGGCGGCCTCATGAACTGTCGGCCGGCTCCAGTGACCAGAAGGCCAGGCCGTGCAGGACGTCGAGCAGGTCGTGGACCTCGTGTGCGGGTTTTCGTCGCCAGCCCGGCGGGCGGCCGGGACGCAGCGGTGACAGGCGGCGAAAGCGGATCGTTTGGCGGCACCTGCCGCCCTGGGCTGCGCCGGTTTCACGCGCTGCCGCCCGCGCTGCCGCGACCCGCACCCGCCAACGCGCAAGCCGCATCGCCTGAGCGCCCGGGTCATCGAGAACCCGCCCGAGCGCCTCGAGCCGCCTGACGAGGCCCGACGCGCTCACCGGCTCGTCCGGCCGGCGCACCCGGATGGGGAAGGGCGCGGTGATGCCGGGAACGCAGAGACGCGGCACACCGACGGCGGACGTGCGCCTGCGGCGCGGCAACCGCAGCGGGTCGAACAGGGGCAACAACGGCGGACGGACTCTGGACCTGGGCGCCGTCGCGGCGTTTACGGCGCCCGCATCCCGACGGGTCCTGCAGGCATCACTCCGCACGCGCATCGGCGGCACCACGAGACCGCGCGCCATGACGATGACCAGCCGCCGCGCCGCCGCTTCCGCGGGGCGCAGCAGGGCCAGCGCGGCGCGGCGAAGCAACGGGGAAATCGTCGGGGCCGGCTTCTCTTCTCCAGCGTGTGCCGGTTGCTTCATAGCCGCGCCTTCCGGGCGAGGGCAAAGCCAGGCGTCGAGCCCGGTCATGGCGACGAGCGCCGCCAGCACGCGCCGCAGCGCCGCATGGTTCTTCTCGATCGCCACCGTCCAGTCCACCCGCGCCTCCTGCAAACAGGGCGGAGGGATTGTCGTCCGTCGCAACGGAAGGGGGACAGGGCGGGGAGGATGTTCCCGCGGGGTGGTTGGGGTGGGAACGTATCGCTTTCGTTATGGTGGACACGTACCGCCCGATCCGTGCGGAACTGTCTTGAGGCCCGAAACTGTCGGCTCGTCTTCTCCGCCGTCCCCTGTGTGGCCCGGCGGTCAGGCGGGTGCAGCGGGCCTGTCCACGGGACCAGCAACGGATGTGGTGAGGAGGGGTTGTGCGGGATCGCGTCCCCTCGCGGTGCCTGGCACGGTGGCAACAGGCGATGCCTCGGACTGCGCTGGCGTGCACCACGCGCACCCACGGCGACCTCCCCGACGCTCACCATGGGCCGCGGCCGCCCCCAGGGGGCTTAACGCTTGTTTAACGATCCGGTTCGCTCAAGGGTTGCATCTCCGTGACACACCCCCCGAAGGCATCTACCGTGGTTGGCTGAGATCCTGAAGGATTGCTGGAGGAGTGAGTGTCTAAGCCTTTCTTGTTCACGGTGTTTGCGGTGCTCGCAGCTACGCTGGCCGGCTGCGTGTCTCCCGAGGAGCAGGCCGCCCAGGACCGTGCGCGATGCTCCGGCTACGGCTTCGTGGAGGGAACGAACGCTTTCGCCCGCTGCATGATGGATACGTCGATGGTGCGCGAGGAGCGGCAGCGCCAGGACATGGAACGCTGGCGCGCCGAGAACGAACGCAAGCGTCGCGAGGACGAGTGGAAACGCAAGGAGGAGGAGCGGCGGCGCCGGGACGACGACCGTCGAGCCCCGCCCATGACCCCGATCCGCCCAGGCGGCGTGCGGCAGGTCGACGCCGGTCCGATCTTCAGCAACATCAGCGCGCAGGACATCTGCCCGCGCGTCTGCGGCGGCCGCGAGAACTGGGACGGCAACTGGCGCACCGTCGCGCCGGGCAGATCGACCTGCGATTGCCGGAACTAGGAGCGGAGCGATAGCGGTGGCGCTTGCGCGGTCGGTGCCGGCGATTTCTTGGTCGCCGTTGCGCGGGCCGGCGGGCGCCTCCGCCGCGTCATCCCGGGGGCAACCGCCTAGCGATCACGCAGACCCGAGGATCCAGGCCTGAACATTGATGAGATACGATGCGGCGGGTGAGGGTGCCCTTCGCCTCCCGTCCCGCGCGGGCGATGCGGCCGGGGCATGGATCCCATGGTCTCCGCGAGGGTGTTCGTCGCTCCGGAAGCCAAATCGTTGGCTTTCCGGCCGCTTCGCGGACCGCTCCTCACCCTGCTTCGCCATAGGATGGCGAAGGGAGGTTGAGGGTTGCGCGGCAATCCGCGAGCCGCCCCCTCACACCCCGGTCACGAACCCGTCCAGAACCTTCTTCTGGCCGGCCTTGTCGAAGTCGATGGTGAGCTTGTTGCCCTCGATGGCCGCGATGTTGCCGTTGCCGAACTTCTGGTGGAACACGCGGTCGCCGACCTTGAAGGGGGAGGGGGTGTCGGAGACGCTCTTCGCCACCAGTTCGCCCTCGATGACACGGCCCTTCACCGAGCCACGGCCGGCGCCGTAGCCGGAATCGGCCTCGCCGTAGCCGATACGCTCGACGGCATGGCCGGAGCGGGTGCCCCAGTTGCGGTCGGTGGCCTCGGTGCGGTTCTGCTGAGCGCGTTGCCAGCCGGGGGTGGAATAGCTGCTCGAGAAGGCGCGCCCGCCGTCTCCGCCGAGGCTGTCGAAGCGCGAGGCGCCGTATGGATTGCGCCGGCCGCCCTCGGAGAAGCCGCCGGAGCGGCCGTAGGGATTGCCATAGCCGCCGTAGCTGGTGCCGGACTCCTCCACCTCGACATGCGCCTCCGGCAGTTCGTCGAGGAAGCGCGAGGGGACCGTCGATTGCCACAGGCCATGGATGCGGCGGTTCGACACGAACCAGATGTGCAGGTGCCGCTTGGCGCGGGTGAGGCCGACATAGGCCAGGCGCCGTTCTTCCTCGAGACCCGAGCGGCCGCCCTCGTCGAGCGCACGCTGGTGCGGGAACAGGCCTTCTTCCCAGCCGGGGAGGAACACGGTCTCGAACTCCAGGCCCTTGGCCGAGTGCAGCGTCATGATCGAGACGGCGTCGAGGTCCTCGTTCTGCTCGGCATCCATGACCAGGGCGACGTGCTCGAGGAAGCCGCGAAGCGACTCGTACTCCTCCATGGAGCGGATCAGCTCCTTGAGGTTTTCCAGCCGCCCCGGCGCCTCGGCGCTGCGGTCGTTCTTCCACATCTCGGTGTAGCCGGACTCCTCCAGGATGATCTCGGCGAGCTCGGTGTGGGGCGTGGTGTCGAGAAGCTCCTGCCAGCGGCGAAAATTGGCGGCGAGCTGGCGCAGCGCGGCGCGCGGCTTGGGCTTCATCTCGTCGCTCTCGGCGAGATTCTCCGCCGCCGCCAGCATCGGGATGCCGAGCCGGCGCGCCGCGTCGTGCACCTGCCGCACCGCGCTTTCGCCGAGGCCCCGCTTCGGCACGTTGATGATGCGCTCGAAGGCGAGGTCGTCGGCCGGCTGCGCGACGACGCGCAGATAGGCCATGGCGTCGCGGATCTCCTGGCGCTCGTAGAAGCGCGGTCCGCCGATGACCCGGTAGTTGAGGCCGAGCGTGACGAAGCGGTCCTCGAACTCGCGCATCTGGAAGGAGGCGCGCACGAGGATCGCCATGTCGTTGAGCTTCTCGCCCTTGCGCTGGTACTGCTCGATCGCCTCGCCGACGGCGCGCGCCTCTTCCTCGGAGTCCCAGGCGGCGTGGACGGCGACCTTCTCGTCGTCCGGGTC
>Ga0182742_1000421_pt1 | contig 68218 bp, 68 predicted proteins | sample eDN5th37CBELigMG_FD_128880 | JGI IMG/M metagenome (GOLD analysis project Ga0182742, IMG submission 128880) | Enriched Miracle-Growth compost microbial communities from Emeryville, California, USA - eDNA 5th pass 37_C BE-Lig MG (version 2)... ...
AAGGAAAGAAGAACATCGGAAAGCCGTATGAGGGAGAACCTCACGTACGGTTTGATGAGGGGGAACTGATAGGAGTAAGGCGACCAAACGGTCGCCAGAAAGCGTCAGTTCTCTACTCTACACACTGAATCACTTCTTCGAAATGGCTGCTTTTGGCCGCGGTTCCGCCTTTGGAGTGGAGCCGGCCATGGCCAGCCCCCAGCAAAGATCCCAACCCGCCTGAAGCATTTTTCCCTTTTTCCTCCCTTCCACTACAGCCGGAGGACTACAAATAAACGGACGCAGTTTTTCTCATCCTAAATGGCATGAAATGGTACGGAAATCGGGCATACTAGCGGCATTGAGGTGATGCCGATATGGAACAGTATGCAGAATTTTTTACAACCTGGAGGGAAGCGGCAAGTATCCGCAAGAAGATGAACAGCAGCAATATCCCGTACTCCCTTCGGCAATTGCCGGGGAAATCCAATCTTCTCTTTGTGTTTCCAAAGGTAAGCATCAGCCAATACGTCTATTTGCATATCATATTTGGGACCAAAGCGGGGGGAGCAAAACGGTGATAATGGCAGAAAAAAGGGGAAAATCGAGTTATATTTCAAATATTTCGTTAAAAAACAAAAGCTGACACTTTTCGATAGAAGAGTTTCATAGTACAATGCCTGTATGAACGAACTTGGGGAAGTTCGGGATGGCGGCTCAAAACTGTGCAGCAGAGTCGCCTCTTTTTTTTGCCCAAATTCCTTTTCCAAAATCCTAAGGCATAGGTTAAATTAGGTTGCAATACCTAAATGTACTGCTAGAATAAATGGGTCAAAGGATATAGTATTAGGTTATTCACGTGAATACTTCCGTACTACCCTCTCCCAGGTTCGAGAAACCTGGGACTTTTTTTCTTTTGTACTAACAGGAATCCGGGAAACGAGGGGCGAAACTTCCTTGCAGCAGTGCGTCGATCAATTGTTCCTGCGTCAATGAGATGGTGATGCCTGGTTCCGGCAAGTCTGCGAGATACTGCTTTTCTCGAAATACATACCACAGCGTACCGGAGGGATAGACCGAATAGATCCGTATATTTTCTTGTTTGCGTTCTCCCAGCTTGGCGATTTCCCGCAGAGCGGAAAATAGTTCTCCCCAGACGGGCAGATACGGTTTATGCTTGTATTGGACGAGCGCCTGGATGAGCTGATCTCTTGCAAGGTCTAACCAGGGATCATGCTGTTGCTCGAGGGAAATCATCGCTGATCGAACTCCTTATCAAAAACAATGCTGAGGTCCACTAAATCGTTACAGAATTTGTCGAATTCAAAAATAAGTGTAGAATAGAAGAGGATTGGATGCAAGACGCATTACCTGCATGTCTGCCCTGTCCTTTGTATGAGGAGGAGAAGAAATTGCTGAAAGAGTTTAAAGAATTTGCCCTAAAAGGGAATGTGATCGATCTTGCCGTCGGTGTCGTGATCGGGGCGGCCTTCGGAAAGATTGTATCATCGCTCGTCAATGATTTGATTACGCCAACGATTGGCCTTCTGCTGGGGAAGGTGGACTTTTCCAATCTTTTCATTGCTCTTGGAGATGGCACCTACAAAACGCTTGAGGAAGCGAATAAAGCAGGTGTCGCTACGATCAATTACGGTTTGTTCCTCAATTCCGTGATTGATTTCTTGATTATTGCCTTCGCGATCTTTATCTTCATCAAGCAATTGAATCGGTTCAAGAAAAAGCAGGAAGAAGCCAAGCCGCCTGTTACCACCAAGGAATGTCCGTTCTGCATCACAGAGATTTCGTTGCAGGCGACGCGTTGCCCCAACTGCACCTCTGTGCTGGATGCGAAAGAGAAGGAGCTTGCGTAGAGATTTTACCAAAAAAAGGATAGACCAGGGTTCCGAACTGCGGACCTTGCTCTATCCTTTTTCTTTTACATGTCTTTTGCCTTGTCTTTTCCCGGTAAAACAGCCTGTTCCGCCTTGTTGTAGAAGGCCAGGAGTTTTTGCGTCAGAAGAGCTCCAGGCACAAATTTGTAGGCAAAAATAGCCGAAATCATGCCAAACAGGGCACCTGTCAGCACATCGAACGGGTAATGAACCCCAACCCCGATTCGGGAAATCGCCACACAGCAGGCGAGAAGCAGCCAGGCAAGCCGAAATTTCTTGCCAAACAGCCAAAAGGTAAAGCAAAAGGTGAAAAAGAGAATGGTGTGGTCGCTGGGAAACGAATTGTTGACCGTCTTCTGGACCAGCTGATGGACGTCGGGCAGCTCGGCAAACGGCTGGCTGTTATAGTGGATCAAGCCGGCGATCTTCGCCAAGATTTCCGCCATAATAAAGGAAAGGCCGCCGCTGATGACCATGACCCGATTGTCGTGACGTCTCGTAAACCAATAGCAAAGAACAGCGAGAGCCAGCAGAAAAACGGTATGCTCGGCTAGCGTGTAAAAAACGGGATCGAGGAAGCTGTATGTTTTTCCAAGATCATTAATGCTGCGAAAAAAAGAGATATTGATCTCCCAAAGATTCATTCTAAATGCCTCCTTGATTTTTCCAGGTAGCGGATAATAATGAAAATACCCTATATAGACCCCCTATTCAAATCGAACAATCTTACGTCTTCCTTACAAAACTGTAAGGAAGCCAAAAATTTTCTTTTTCGTTGGAAATATTGTTTACTACTATCTGATTGACCGGTGTAATTTTATTTCATATAATGAAAACGTAATCATTGAGAAAATCGTAGAATCTTGGTAAAGAATCCCGTACAGGGGGGAGTAGGATGAATCAACCTGCGAGTTTGCTGGACTACCGTAGGAAGAGTGATCATTTGCTCATCGGTCTGATGTCAGGAACATCGCTGGATGGGATTGACGCCGCACTGGTAGAGATTCGCACCAATGCGAGTGGGGAGATCGAGCAGGCATCATTGAGAGAGTTTACGTACCTGCCGTATTCCGATGAAGTGCGCGAGTACGTGCTGAATCTGTGCAGTGTCGAGTCGGCACGAATCGATCAGCTGACGACAGCGCATTACGGCTTGTCCGAGTGGTATGCCTGCGTCGTTGAGCAATTGATCAAGAAGGCAGCCATCCAGGCTGTCGATGTAGATGCGATTTGCATGCATGGGCAGACTGTCTGGCATATCGCTGGCCGTACTCCTTTTCCGGGACCGACTGGCCCGACAGAGGTTCGGGCATCACTGCAGATCGGAGATTTGTCCCTTTTGGCTGAGCGTACAGGGATCCCGGTAGTCGGGAATTTTCGCGCCAGAGATCTGGCTGCAGACGGTGAAGGAGCGCCTCTCGTCCCGTATGCAGACTACATTCTTTTCCGCGATCCGCAGAAGGGAAGGCTTTTGCAAAATATTGGCGGAATTGCCAATGTGACCATTCTTCCGGCAGGCGCAGACATCGAAAAAGTCGTCGCTTTCGACACAGGACCAGGCAATATGATTATCGATCAGATTGTTCACCTGGTTACAGACGGAAGAATGCGGTATGACGAAGGGGGCAAATGGGCTGCAACAGGCCAGGTCTGCAAGGAAATGCTTGACCGCTTGCTCCAGGACCCGTACTATCAACTCCAGCCGCCGAAAAGCACCGGGCGGGAAGTGTACGGCAAAGCATTCGCACAGGAGCTCATGGCGCAGGCCAAGCAGCAGGGGATCAGTGACGCAGACTTGATCGCTACGGTGACAGCATTGACGGCGTCGACTATCGCCCAAGCGTATATCCAGCATGTGCTGCCGCATACGAAAGTAGAAGAAGTGATCGTCTCAGGCGGAGGGGCTCACAACCAAACCCTTCTGCGCATGCTTCAGGAGCAATTGCCTGCGGGCATGAAGGTGATGACGACGCAGCAGTTCGGTATGCCGGACGATGCGAAGGAAGCGGTCGCTTTTGCCATTCTGGGCCACGAGACACTAATGGGCCGGCCTTCCAATGTCCCGTCTGTTACGGGAGCAAAAAGAGCCGTGCCGTTAGGAAATATTTGCTTTTAAAAGAAAACGTAGGGGGTAACATCGTGAAGAAACGCGTGTTGGCAGGAATTTTCCTATCTATGTCCCTTGCTCTTTCGGCTTGCTCCGGGGGAGGAACCGCTCCGTCTGAACAGGCGAAGCCGCAAGAACAACAAGGTCAGACGCAAGAACAGCCGCAAGCTTCAGGAAAAACAGAGCTGATCGTGGCTGCCGAGCAGGAGCCGGTTGGCTTCGATCCGCACAAGGTTCCGGCGGCTTCCAGCGTACGCATCTATTCCCTGATTTACGACAGCTTGACCAAGCTGGATGAAAACATGGAGCTCATCCCGAATCTTGCAGAAAAATGGGAAACGTCTGATGATGGCAAAACCATTACCGTCACCTTGCAAAAAGGCGTGAAATTCCACGACGGCAAGGATTTGACCGCGGAAGACGTGAAATTTACGTTTGAGCGCATTTTGAATCCGGACACAGGCTCGATCTCCAAATCGTATTTCTCCAGCCTGGAGTCCATCGAAGTGAAAGACCCGACTACTGTCGTGTTTCATCTGAAAAACCCGGATGCTGCTTTCATGGCAAACACAAGCAGCGCTTCCACCTCGATCGTGCCGGTTGGCTCCGAGGATCTGACCAAGGATACAGCGGGAAGCGGACCGTACATGCTGGAGAAATATGAGCCAGGCCAATACGTACTGCTGAAGAAAAATCCGAACTACTTCCGCAGCGATCTCGCGAAGGTAGAAACGATCAAGTTCCAGATCATGAAAGACGAAGCAGAGCGTCTGGCTGCGATTCGCGCAGGCAAAATCGACGTCTCCATGGTTTCCGCAGATTCGGCGACTCTCTTGCAAGGCAAGCCGGGCGTGGAAGTAAAAGGCTATCAATCGCTGGAATACAGCTACCTGGGCATCAACGTGAAGAAAAAACCGTTTGACGATCCGAAAGTGCGTCAAGCGATCAGCTATGCAGTAGACCGCAACCAAATCGTACAAACAGTCTGGAAAGGCGAAGCTGCTCTGACTGGCCCAATCGCTCCTGCTGTAAAAGGATGGGCGCTGGATACCAACAGCTATGACTCTTACAAGCTCAACGTAGAAAAGGCAAAAGCTTTGCTGGCTGAAGCAGGCTATCCAAATGGCTTCGAGACCCAAATCGATACAGCCGCAACGTACCCGGATATGGTCGAGACTGCGCAAGTTTTGCAGCAACAGTTGAAAGCAATCGGCATCAACGCCAAAATCAACCAGCTTGAGTGGGGCAACTACATCGATGTCTGGAAATCCAAAGACGGCAATCTGATGGTAGGACGCAACACTTCCGGTGTGGACGCTGACCGCTCCATGCGTTTCTTCTTCCATACGGAAGGTTCCGCCAACGTATGGAACTACTCCAATCCTGCTTATGACGAGCTGGTACAAAACGCTCTGATGGCTGTCGACCAGACAGAACGCAAAGCAATGTACGAGAAAGCTCAAAAAATGCTTGTAGAGGAAGATGTTCCAAACCTGTTCCTGGCATCGCCGAAGAATTTCTACGCTGTACGCGACAACATCGAGTTTTCACCATCTGCAGCGGGAGAGAGCTTCGCGCTGGTCAGAGCCTCAATCAAGTAGCATAATTCATTGTGGCTCCGCCTACTGATTTGGCGGAGCCATGTTTCTAACTGCCTGCCTCCACGCGAGGTTTGAAAAGAGGGAGGGACCTTAGTGGGAGCCTATCTGTTCAAACGACTTGTCAGCTTGATCCCGATCTTGTTTGGAATCTCTGTATTGGTTTTTACCATCCTGCATCTGGTGCCGGGTGACCCTGCCTCGATCATGCTCGGGACCAACGCGACAGAAGAGTCGATCGCGGCTTTGCGCAAAAGCATGGGACTGGATGAACCGCTTGTCACGCAATACCTGACCTGGGTGGGGGGACTCCTGCAGGGGGACTTCGGCGTATCAGTCCACTCCGGCGAGGAAATTTTGCCGCAGATCATCAAACGCTTTGGCATTACGCTGCAATTGACTGTTTTTGCTGTCGTGATCGGGTGGCTGGTCGCCATTCCTTTTGGGATTATTTCCGCGATTCGCGCACATTCCAAGACAGATATCGCAGTACGTGTCGCGACCCTGCTGGGAATTTCCGTACCGAACTTTGCGATCGGTACACTCTTGCTGCTGGTGACGTCCTTGTATTTCAACTGGTTTCCGCCGATTGACGTGGTCAGCTTTTGGGAGAATCCGCTCGAGGCATTCAAGGTGTTCGTCCTGCCGGCTACGACGATGGGGATTGTGGTCGCTGCCGGGGTCATGCGGATGACCCGTTCAGCTTTTTTGGAAACCATGGACAAGGATTTCATTCGTACGGCAAGAGCCAAAGGGAACAGCAAATGGACCGTCGTCATGGGTCATGCTTTCCGCAATTCATCCATTCCGATCGTGACGATCGCCGGCATGCAGATTGGGTATCTGCTCGGAGGGTCCGTCATCGTCGAGCAGCTTTTTTCGATTCCTGGCCTGGGCCAGTACGTACTTGAAGCGATTTACCAGCGTGATTATCCGGTCGTGCAGGGAGGCGTGCTCTTTGTCGCCCTGGTCTTTGTTCTGGTCAATCTGCTCATCGACCTGATCTACACCTGGATTGATCCACGAATCAAGTACTGACACGGGGGGATAAGACATGAGCACTTTTCGTAAACGATTTTGGGCCAATAAAACGGCCGTTATCTGTTCCATATTGCTCGCCTTGCTTTGTGTAATTGCGGCTCTTGCCCCGGTACTGGCTCCCCATGATCCGACCGAGATGTTTCAGAACAACCGGATGGAAGGCAGCTCGGATACCTTTTTGCTGGGGACGGATCAGTTCGGGCGCGATTTGTTGAGCCGGGTCATCTACGGCGCACGGGTTTCCCTGGTTGTCGGGATCTCCGCCGTCATGGTCAGCGTTATTTTCGGGACCATTTTTGGCTTGATTGCCGGGTACTTCGGCCGTTGGATTGACGGCTTCATTATGCGCGTCATGGATGTCCTGTTCGCGTTTCCCGAGATCTTGCTCGCGCTGGCGATTGTAGCCGCGCTGGGGCCCGGGACGTTCAATACGATTATGGCGATCGGAATCGTAAACATTCCGATTTTTACGAGAACGGTGAGGGGGGCGGTCCTCTCGATCAAAAACCTCGAATTCGTGGAGAGCGCCCGCGCCATCGGAGCCAGCACACCGCGTATTCTGTTTAAAGAGATTTTCCCCAACGTGACGGCACCGCTGTTGGTGCAGTCTTCTCTGGCCATCTCGGGTGCGATTTTGACGGAATCTGCGCTCAGCTTTCTCGGACTGGGGATTCAACCGCCTGATCCGTCGTGGGGCGGCATGATTTCGGAAGCGCGCCGCTATATGGAACTGGCTCCCGGCATGATTATTTGGCCATGCGTTGCCATGACGGTAACCATTTTGTCCTGCAATATGTTCGGAGATGCTGTTCGCGATATTCTGGATCCGCGTCATCGCGGCAAATAAGCAGGAGGGAAGCGAATGGACGAGTTGGCGATCGTCGAGCAAATCGAAAAGAGCCTGGATCTAGGCATCAGCCAAGGAATTTTCCCCGGTGGAGCGGTATGGCTGCATCGTGAAAACAAGCCGGCGATTACGGTTTGCCGGGGCAAGGCAGGGAGCGGCGAGCAGGAACCTGTGGTGACGGAGCGTACTCTGTACGATCTGGCTTCCTTGACCAAGGTCGTGGTGACTCTGCCGCTGATCCTGATGAGTGTGCAGCAAGGCAAGCTGTCTTTGACGGACAGCGTCGTGACGCATCTGCCGCAGCTGGGAGAAGGACAAGGAAGGGCGGAGAAGGAAAAAATCAAGATCATCCACCTCTTGACCCATTCTTCCGGTCTGCCCGCATGGAGACCCTTTTTCCTAAAAGGCTCCGGAAAGCAGGAATACCTGCGCATGATCGCGGAAGAGCAGATGATCTACAAGCCTGGCGAACAGGTCGTGTACAGCGATCTTGGGTTTATGCTGCTGGGCTTCATTCTGGAAGAGGTCTGGCAGACGGAGCTGAGCGCTTTGGCCAAGCAATGGATCTTCGAGCCGAGCGGGATGACGCATACCGGTTATCGGCCGCAGTCGCATTCCGCCTTGCGCGATTGTGTCATCGCTCCTGCGGAAGAAGGCACTCCATTCGAATGGAATATGGCCGAGCAGTATATTTGGCAGCTGGAAGCTGCAGAGGACCCGCGGGCAGCAGGTTGGCGAGCGGCATGCGAAGGGTTTGCCTGGAGGCAGGACGTCATTCGCGGCGATGTGCATGATTGCAATGCCTACCATGGACTTGAAGGCGTGAGCGGCCATGCCGGCTTGTTTTCCACCCTGACAGATGTGGCGCGCTACATGCGCATCTGGACAGCGGAGGATGCACCTGTGCGCATCGACCCCCTTCTGCTTTCGTTCGCAGCCCGGGCCCAGACAGGGTCAGCCGTCCCGCGAAGAGCGGTAGGCTGGGAGGCGTCGGCGACAGGCGGGACACTGGATCAGATCGCGCACGGCTGTACAGGTGGAGACCTTTTATCGGAAAAGGCCTTCGGACACACCGGCTTTACGGGAACCTCCATCTGGTCTGACCCGGTGCGAGGGGCTACCCTTATTACCTTGACCAACCGCGTTCACCCGATTGTGCATACAGCGATGAACGCCTGGCGTCGCGCGCATCACAACCAGATTTTCAGCCGTATCAAGCCTGTCGGCACATCCTGAGCAAAGGGGGAGCACCCATGACAGCCATGCTACAAATCAGTGATTTACGCACTTCTTTTCTGCAAGCAAAAGAAAAGCTTACCGTCATCGAGGGGGTAAGCCTGACTGTAGAGCCGGGCGAGACTGTCGGCGTCGTAGGCGAATCGGGCTGCGGGAAAAGCGTCACCAGCCTGTCTGTGATGCAGCTATTGGGACGAAATGTACAGCTGGAGGGGAGCATCCGCTTTCAGGGGAAAGAACTCCTCTCCTTGACAGATAAACAGATGGAAGCCATTCGCAGCAATCAGATCGCGATGATTTTTCAGGAACCGATGACCTCGCTCAATCCGCTCCATACGATCGGCAAGCAAATCGGAGAACCTCTCCGCCGCCACCTGGGAATGAACCGGCAGCAAGCCAAGGAACGGACGATCCAGCTTCTCAAAGAGGTCGGCATCCCGCGTGCGGAGGAGATCATCAACGACTACCCGCATCAATTATCCGGCGGCATGAGGCAGCGCGTCATGATTGCAATGGCGATGGCCTGCACGCCCAAGCTGCTGATCGCCGACGAACCGACGACCGCTCTGGACGTAACGATCCAGGCGCAAATCCTGGAACTCATGAAAAAGGTGCGGGATGAGCATGGCACCTCCATTCTGCTGATCACCCATGACCTGGGTGTCGTTGCCGAGATGTGCCATCGCGTCATCGTCATGTACGCCGGACAGATCGTCGAAGAGGCAGACGTCAAACAGCTTTTCGACGAGCCCAAACATCCCTATACGCGCGGACTTTTGGGTTCGATGCCAAGTCTGAACACCAATCAGGAGAGATTGGATGCGATACCGGGAGCTGTTCCGCTGCTGCAGGAAATGCCTGCGGGATGCCGTTTTGCACCGCGCTGCCCGGAGGCGATGGAGATCTGCCGGAACAAAAATCCGGAGCTGTTGACCATCTCGGATACGCAAAAATGCCGCTGCTGGCTGTACGGTGAGGAGGATGCGCAATGACCCAACCACTGCTGGAAGTGAAGGCATTGACCAAGCATTTTACGAGCAAGCAAGGGTTTTTCAGCAAAGAAAAAGTAGTTCGGGCAGTCGACGGGGTCAACCTGACTGTCTATCCGGGAGAAACCGTCAGTATTGTCGGCGAATCCGGCTGCGGCAAATCGACAACCGGCCGCTGCATCCTCCGCCTGATCGAGCCAACGGACGGTGAGATCTGGTTCGAGGGGGAAAATATCCGCAATCTGAATGAGACCGAGCTGCGCAGGGCACGCCGCAATATGCAGCTGGTTTTTCAAGACCCGTTCGCCTCGCTGAATCCCCGCAAGACGATCGGTCAGATCCTGGAGGACCCGTTGATCGTCCACGGGATCGGTTCGGCAGCCGAACGGCGCAAGCAAGTGGAGGAAATGATCGGAATCGTCGGTTTGTCCAAGCAGCAGTTGAACCGGTTTCCGCACGAATTTTCCGGTGGACAGCGGCAGCGGATCGGAATCGCCCGTGCGCTGATCCTGCGCCCCAAGCTGATTATCGCGGATGAGCCTGTCTCCGCCCTGGACGTATCCATCCAGGCGCAAATTCTGAATCTCATGCAGGATCTGCAAAAAGAGTTCAAGCTGACCTATCTGTTCATTTCCCACGATTTGAGCGTGGTACGCCATATATCGGACCGGGTGGCCGTCATGTACCTGGGGAAAGTGGTGGAGGTGGCGGACAAGAAATCCTTGTATGAAAAACCGACCCATCCCTACACGCAGGCGCTGCTCTCCGCAGTTCCCGTGCCCGATCCGAATCAGACAACCCAGCGCATTATTTTGGAGGGAGACATGCCGAGTCCGGCGAATCCGCCTGCGGGCTGCACGTTTCACCCGCGCTGCCGTCATTGCATGGAGATCTGCAAAACAACAGTTCCTCCGCTCAAAGAACAAACAGCCGGCCACTGGGTCTCTTGCCATCTGGAGTAACGAGAGCTTGCCGCGAGTATGAGAACAGAGGAGGGTGGAGTGAAGATGATGGAGAACTTGCAAGGTTTGATGACTGAGGAAAAAAATAGTAATACGGCGGATCTGGATCGTTTAAGCTCCAGAGAGATCGTACAACGGATGAACGACGAGGATAAAAAGGTTCCCTACGCCGTGGAAAATGTGCTGGATGAAGTCGCCAAAGCGGTAGACATCATCGTAGCTTCTCTAGAAAATGAGGGGCGTCTCTTTTACTTCGGCGCAGGAACGAGCGGCCGGCTGGGCATTCTGGATGCCTCCGAGTGTCCGCCGACCTTTGGGACCCCTCCGGAGCTGGTGCAGGGTGTGATCGCAGGGGGACAGAAAGCCATGGTCCGCGCTGTAGAAGGTGCGGAGGATTCCGCAGAGCTGGGACGAGATGATGTGCGCATTCACGGGGTTACGGAGCGGGATGTCGTCGTGGGCATCGCCGCCAGCGGCCGGACGCCGTACGTACTGGGTGCGCTCAAGGAAGCCCAGGCGATTGGAGCCAAGACGATTGCCGTCTCCTGCAATGAAACAGCGGTCATCAACGAAGGTGTCGACGTCGCGATAGGAGTGGTGGTCGGCCCGGAAGTATTGACGGGATCCACACGCCTGAAAGCCGGAACCGCGCAGAAGCTGGTGCTGAACATGCTGACTACCGCTAGCATGATTCGCTTGGGAAAAGTGTACGGCAACCTGATGGTCAACGTACAGGCGACCAACCAGAAGCTGCGGGAGCGGGTAAAAAGAATCATCATGGAAGTGACCGGAGTCAGCTACATGGAGGCGGAAAAGCTCTCCACGCTTGCAGACGGAGATGCCAAAACAGCGATTTTGATGCGATTGACCGGGACGAGCAGGGAAGAAGCCATGCGTCTGTTGAAACTAACCAAGGGAAGAATCCGGGAAGCGATCCAGCAGTACAGTTAGAAAAAGGAGAGGAGGATTCCCATGTTGTCAGATGCGATAAAAGCCGAGCTTCGCGCGATCGTCGGCGAGAAGAACTGCCTGGACCGGCAGGAGGCGCTGGTCGCCTATTCCTATGATGCGACGCCGATGCAGCAGGCTTTGCCTGACGCTGTGGTGATGCCCGCAAGCACAGCGGAGGTGCAAAAGGTCGTGCAGGTGGCAGCCCGCCATCAGATTCCGATCGTGACGCGCGGAGCCGGCTCCAACCTGTGCGGAGGGACTGTCCCAGTCGGCGGGGGAATCGTCATGAGCCTGCATCGGATGAACCAAATCGTCGAAATCGACGAGCAAAACCTGACCATCACCGTACAGCCGGGTGTTCGCACCGTGGATATTCATCAGGCGGTCGAAGCAAAAGGCTTGTTTTATCCGCCTGACCCGGGAAGCATGGTCATCTCCACGATCGGCGGCAACATCGCGCTCAACTCTGGAGGGCTGCGCGGCTTGAAATACGGGACGACAAAGGATTATGTACTCGGTCTGGAAGCTGTCTTGCCCAATGGAGAAGTGATTCGCACCGGAGGCAAGCTGATGAAGGACGTCGCGGGATACGATCTGACCAAGCTTTTGGTCGGGAGCGAAGGGACATTGGCAATCATCACGGAAGCGATTCTCAAGCTGATTCCCAAGCCGACTACCCAGCGCGTCATGCTGGCGATGTACGCAGACATGGAGCAGGCCGCCCGCTCTGTGTCTGACATCATCGCCAACCGGATCATTCCCGGGACGCTCGAGTTTTTGGATCAGGGAACGATTCGCGTCGTGGAGGATTTCAAGCAGATCGGTCTGCCGACGGATGTAGCCGCGATTCTTTTGATTGGGCAGGATGGCGAAGCGGAAATCGTGGATCGGGACATGGAGCGGATTGCTGCGATCTGCCAAAAAAATCAAGCGGTTCAGATCAAAGTGGCAACGACAGACGAAGAAGCAGACGAAGTCATGACCGCGAGAAGAAGCGCCTTGGCAGCCCTGTCGCGGATGCGCCCGACGACGATTCTGGAGGATGCGACAGTGCCGCGTGCCCAGATTGCGCCGATGGTCGCTGCCATTCAGGAAATTACAGATCGTTTTGGTCTCAACATCTGCACGTTTGGACATGCGGGGGATGGCAATCTGCATCCGACCTGCATGACGGATGCCCGCGATCATGAAGAGATCGAGCGGGTGGAGCAGGCGTTTGAAGAGATTTTCGCTGCCGCGATCGACTTGGGCGGCACCATCACGGGAGAACACGGTGTGGGCATTGTCAAGGCGCCGTACCTGGAATGGAAGGTAGGTGCTGCCGGGATGGAAGTGATGAAGAGCATCAAGCGCGCCTTTGATCCGCATAATCTGCTTAATCCCGGCAAGATGTTCGCCAAGGAATCCCGGAACAGAGTGGTGGTCAACCGTGCTTAAAGAAGCCTTGCAGAAAAATCTCGACTATGAAGAACTGGCGAACTGTATGCGTTGCGGCTTCTGTCAGCCCGCTTGCCCGACTTTTCGCGAGACTGGCTACGAGGCGGCTTCCCCACGCGGTCGGATCGCCTTGATGAAAGCCGTGGCAGACGGCGTCATGGAGCCGGATCAGGATTTTGTCGACCAGATGAATCTCTGTCTGGGCTGCCGCGCCTGCGAGCCTGTCTGTCCGGCAGGCGTCCCCTACGGACAATTGATCGAACAGACCCGGGAAGCGATCGAACAGGTGCAGGAGCACCCCTGGTATGTTCGCCTGGTGCGCAAGACGGCGTTCACCCATCTGTTTCCGCATCAGTCGCGGCTCAACCGATTGGGGGGACTGCTTGGCTTATACCAGCGTTCCGGGCTGCAGACCGCTGTGCGCAAGCTGGGGATTTTGAACATCCTGCCGAAACAAATGCGAGAGATGGAAGCCATCATGCCGGATGCTTCAGCGAGGAGTTTGACGCAGCGACTGGGAGCGACCGTCATCCCGGCCGTTGGAGAGCGCAAGCGGCGTGTAGGTATGTTTCACGGCTGCATCATGGATGTCCTGTTTCAGGAGACCAACGTCAATACGGTCCGCCTGTTGGCAGAAGCGGGCTGCGAAGTGGTCATAGCCCCAGGTCAGGTGTGCTGCGGCGCCCTCCATGCCCACAGCGGGGAGCGTGAAGCAGCGAAAAGCCTGGCCCGCAAAAACATCGCGGCCTTCCAGGAGGCCGAGGTGGATCTCATCATCTCCAATGCCGGAGGATGCGGAGCCTTGCTGCAGGAATACGACCACCTCCTCCACGACGATCCGGAGTGGCAGGAGCAGGCCAAATGGTTCGCGTCACGGGTCAAGGACGTAAGCGAGGTCTTGGCGATGTCCGCAGAGCACCAAGCGTGGGATTCCCTGCCGCAGCGCGTCACCTACCAAAGCTCCTGTCATCTGCGCAATGGCATGAAGGTGACAAAAGAGCCTGTGAACCTTTTGCAATCCATTCCGGGCGCAACTTATGTGCCGTTGAAAGAAGGCGACCGCTGCTGCGGCTCGGCCGGCATCTACAATCTGGTGCAGCCGGAGATGGCAGGCAGCCTGCTGGATGAAAAAATGGGTCATGTGGCAGCGACCCAGGCTGACATTCTCGTTACCTCCAATCCCGGTTGTCTTTTGCAGATGAAAGCAGGCATCAAGCGAGCCGGACTGGAGGACCGGATGGAAGCCGTTCATCTGGTCGACCTGCTGGCCCGTGTGCAGAAAAAAGAGGCGAACTGAATACAGCCCTGATCGAATTCCCGTTCATTGCCGGAATCAGATCGGGGCTGTTTTTTGTGGTCGTGCTCAGTGGAATCAGATATTTTGCTTGGTCTCGTGATAGACGTCAAGCGCAGCCTGGACTGCTCTCCCCAAGTGGATCTTGGCTCCATGGCGCTGCAGTACGGCTTCCAATGCTCCCAGCAGATGCAGGACGTTTTTCTTGCGGCAGCTGTAGCCCATCGTGCCGATCCGCCAAATTTTCCCCTTGAGCGGACCGAAGGAGCTGGCGATCTCGATGTGAAAATCTTCGAGCAGCATGGCTCGGACCGATTCACCGTCCACTTCATCGGGAATCGCAATGCAGGTTACGACCGGAAGCTTGCACGCCGGATTTCCGTAGAGCGTCAACCCCATGGCGTCAATCCCTCGTACCAATGCCTTTTCATGCAGCCGATGACGGGCAAATCGCTCCTCAAGCCCTTCCTCCAGTACAATCCGCACTCCTTCGTACAGAGCGTACAGCATGGTTGTCGCTTCCGTGTGATGATTGAGCCGCGTCGGACTCCAGTAATCCATCAGCTGGCTCAGATCAAAGTAGTTGCTGCGGATCATCCGCTCTTGTCCGAGCGAAGCAGCTTGCGGCTCTGCCAATCCCCGCTCGATCTTTTTTCGTTGGCGCAAGACCGCCTCTACCCGTTCATTGAAGGTAATCGGTGCCATCCCCGAGGGGATCGACAAGCATTTTTGCGTCCCGCCGATGCACGCGTCGATTTTCCAGTCGTCCACCTTGACTTGCGTCCCTCCGATGGTAGCGACCGCATCGACGACGAACAGAACATCCAGCATGCGGCAGGCTTCCCCGATCTTCCGCAAGGGCTGTATCCGTCCTGTCGAGGTTTCTCCATGAACCATAGCTACGATCTTCGGCCGGATGCGGTGAATCTCTGCAATCACCCGCTCCGGCTCAAAAACCTCCCCCCAATCCGTCTCCATCATTGCCACCTGCGCACCGTAGCGCTCCGCGATTTCCACCAGCAGATGTCCGAAGCGCCCATAGATTGGGACTAATACCAGATCGCCAGGTTCAATCAGACTGCACAAAACCGCTTCGATGCCCGCCCGCGAGGTTCCATCGATGGGGAAGCACCACTCGTTCTCCGTCTGAAACAGCTGCCTCAGCATCTTCATCGTTTGATTCATGATGTGAGTAAATTCTGGGTCGAATTGACCCAGTATCGGAGTGCTCATCGCACGCAAAACTCTTGGATCAGCCTCGACTGGACCCGGTGTCAGGATTGTCCGCAGGGAAGGAGAGAGCTCTTTGAACATACGTACCGCCTCCTCGATCGATTATCCTTGCCAGAAACGTTGTAAAAGACTTACACATTGCGGACCAAAGTCCTTTAAAAACGATAAAAATTTCAGTATATTTTTAATTTATATAAATAAGTTTAATATAGTTTAAAAATTCAAAAACAACGGTTTTGTTACAAATTCGTGATATATTAGAGACCTCCCTAATTCGTCACTAGTGTCAGCGGCCTACTTGCAGATTTACATCATGGATAGTGAGGTGTCAGGATGAAACGATTTGGTTTAGCGATTCAAATTGTCGTTGGTCTCATTCTGGGTATTCTCGTGGGTGCTATTTTCTATGGCAACCCGGCCGTGTCTACCTACTTGCAGCCGATCGGCGATATTTTTCTTCGCCTGATTAAAATGATTGTCGTTCCTATCGTTATTTCCACTTTGATCGTGGGAGTAGCCGGTGTAGGGGATGTAAAAAAGCTGGGGAAAATTGGCGGTAAAACCATTCTCTATTTTGAAATCGTTACCACGATTGCAATTGTGATTGGTTTGCTCGCAGCCAATGTGTTCCAGCCTGGTGTAGGCGTAGACATGTCAAGCCTGCAAAAAACAGATATCCATACTTACGTGGAGACAGCGGAGACAACCCAAAGCCACGGATTTGTGGAGACATTCGTCAACATCGTTCCGAAAAACGTGTTTGATGCTATTGTACGCGGCGACATGCTGGCGATCATTTTCTTCTCGGTTCTGTTTGGATTGGGGATTGCCGCGGTAGGAGAGAGAGGCAAACCGGTGCTTTCTTTCTTCCAGGGTGTGGCGGATGCCATGTTCTGGGTCGTGAATACGATCATGAAATTCGCTCCATTCGGGGTATTCGCGCTTATTGGCGTAACTGTTTCCAAATTTGGTTTGAGTTCCCTGGTTCCATTGGGCAAACTGGTTCTCCTAGTTCATTTCGCGATGATCTTCTTTATTCTGGTGGTTTTGGGCATCATCGCCCGGATCAGCGGGATTCGCATCACGCAGATCATTCGCATTTTGAAGGACGAGCTGCTGCTTGCCTACTCGACGTCCAGCTCTGAAACCGTTTTGCCAAAAATCATGGAAAAAATGGAGAAGCTGGGATGTCCGAAGGCGATTGCCTCGTTCGTTATCCCGACTGGGTACTCGTTCAATCTGGATGGTTCCACGCTGTATCAAGCACTGGCCGCATTGTTCATCGCCCAAATGTACGGGATTCACATGCCGATCAGCGCTCAGATCACGTTGATGCTCGTCTTGATGGTGACATCCAAAGGGATTGCCGGTGTACCGGGCGTATCGTTCGTCGTTCTTCTGGCTACACTCGGTTCGGTCGGTATTCCACTCGAAGGACTTGCCTTTATCGCGGGTGTTGACCGTCTGATGGACATGGCACGCACCGTGGTAAACGTAGTCGGAAACTCTCTGGCTGCCGTTGTCATCTCCCGCTGGGAAGGACAGTTCGACACAGCCAAGGCCAAGAAGTATATCAGTGAAGTTTCAGGGAAAGCCGCTTAACACTATGTTGATTATAGAAGAAGAAAAGGCGTGTTTGGGCCATGAAAAGCTCAAACGCGCCTTTTTTGTCGTTCATTCATTTCTTCGGATCATAATAAATCCCCAGCTCCTGCCAGGACTCCTCCATCTCATTCAGCAAATTCGTCGCCACATCCGCATCCTTAAGCGACATCGAGCGCAGGATGGCGGTCAGCAAAGAAATAGGCGCAACGAAGGAATCCATGTGCGACGCGATGCCTGTGGGGGTAAACAACACCTCATCGGCGTATTGGCAGAGAGGGGAGGAGGGGTAGTCGGTGATGACGACGATCCGGGCTCCTCTTTTTTTCCCTGCCGCCAGACAATCTACGATAAAGCGCGTGTAGCGGGCAAAGCCGATTCCCACGAGGACATCTCCGGGAGCGAGCCGCAGGATGCGGTCTACCGTGCGCGGCTCGCCACTGAAGAGATACGTTTCTTTGTTCAACAAATTCAGGTAAAAATCGAAAAACATTCCGAGCGACAAGGAGCCGCGAGAACTGGCAATGCCGATGCGGTTGGCTGTCGTCAGCAGCTGTACGACCCGCTCCAGGACGTTCAGATCGATTCGCTCCATCATCAGCGCCAGATTGTTCATATCTTCCTCAAAATGCTGCAGGACCGTTTGCTGCTCGGCCTTCGTCGCATTTCTCGTAAGCTGGAAGCGTTCCCCGGTCGTCAGCCGAGAGCGAACCAGCTCCTGCAGCTCGCGGGAAAGAGCGGGAAAGCCGGAATAGCCAATAAAGGTGGCGAATCGAGTGACCGTAGATTCGCTGACGGCAGCTTCTCTTGCCATTTCTGCTACATTATAAAAGGCCGCAGACTCTGGATCGCGCAGGATGAGATCCGCAATCGCCTGCTGCGACGGACTCATCTGGGGATAGAGCTGGGAGATTTTCAAGAGTACGGTAGGGCCTTGACTCAAATGGGATCACCTCGTATACAGTCCAACAAATGCTGGGTTAAGTATACGATAGGATGCACATGGAGACAATCATCAGCCCAACCCTTATGCCAATGGATCTTGCTTCAGCGCGGCCATGCTTTTTTCAAAAGCGTCGAGTGTTGCCTTGATTTCCTCAGGTCCGTGCGCAGCCGACAGCGAGAAGCGATTCAAAGGCTTGGAGTAGACCCCGTTTTCCATCAGCAAATAATCCAGCGCCAGCCGAAGCTGGTTGCGGTTGGCCCCGAGATCACGGTAGTGGTGAACATCTTCCTGCGTCGTCAACACGTTGAAGATTGTGCCTGTTCCGAGCGTCTGCAGCGGAAGGCCGTACTCCTTCGCCAATTCGTCAATGCCTGTGCGCAGCTCGAGGGTACGCTGGACGATTTGATCAAAGTTGCCGGGCTGTTTCAGATAGCGAATCGTCGCCAAGCCTGTTGCGATGGACAGCGGATTGCCGTTGAAGGTGCCGCTGTGGAAGACGACCTCGCTCTTTTTATGGGAACGCAGAGGAGATGCCAGCTCCATGATCGAGCGCTTTCCCCCTACGATGCCGATCGGGAATCCGCCGCCGACCACTTTTCCCAGCGCGGTCAAGTCAGGTTCTACATCGTAATAGGTTTGCGCGCCGCCTACCTCGATGCGGAAGCCGGTTTTCACTTCATCAAAAATCAGGATGATTCCCAATTGTGTGGTCAAGTCGCGCAGGTTTTTCATGAACTGCGGCTCTGCAGCGATATAGCCGGAAAGCATCGGTTCCATGATGACCGCGGCGATTTGAGCTGCTTTTTCGGTGAGTATGCGCTCGCACGCATCCCAGTCGTTGAACGGCAGGATGACGCTGTGCTCACGGTAGTAGTCCGGGGTTCCGAGGGATTCCGGTACAGGCAGTGGGGCCGCAGCTTCACCTGCTGCTCCCAACTCCGGATTCACGCTTTGCAGGACGTGATCGTGGGCCCCGTGATAGTGGCCTTCAAATTTTGCCACATGTGTCTTGCCGGTGGCCGCCAGTGCCAGACGCAGGGCGAACAAAGTAGCTTCCAGTCCGGAGTTGGTGAAGCGGATTTGGTCGAAGCTGGGGAACAAGGCGACCAGTTCTTCCGCCATTTCCAGTTCCAGCGGATGAGTGGCCCCGAAGCTGCTCGTCCCTTGCTCGTCCCACACTCGCTGAACGGCTGACAGTATCTCAGGATGATTGTGACCGAGCATCAATGCCCCATAGGAGAGAAGATAGTCCACGTAGGCGTGACCATCTACATCGTGTAAAGTCGCGCCTTTTGCTTTTTCAAAAATGATCGGAAACGGCGCAAAATAGCGAAGATTGCCATTCACGCCTCCAGACATGGTTTGTTTGGCTTTTTCAAAGAAAGCAGAGGATTTGGGACGGTTCGATTGAAAGGCTGTCTGCAGCGATGAAATTTTCATTTCATTACCTCCTTGTTTGTGAAATTATTATTGCATGAATGCATTTCTTTTGCAATAATCACTTCAAGGGCGTGAATTTTTTGAACAGGAGGAATGTTATGAAGACGAGATTTGCCTTTTATATTTTAGCTGCTACCATATTGGGCGCCATATTTGGTCACTTCTTTCCCGAGATCGGAAAAGATATCAAGATTTTGGGCGACGCTTTTATCCGTTTGCTCAAAATGATCGTGATTCCCGTCATTGTCACGACGCTGCTGGTAGGGATCGCGGGGATCGGCGACATCAAACGGATGGGCCGGATCGGAGTCAAAACGGTGATCTGGTTTGAGTTCATCACGACGCTAATCCTCTTCATTGGCCTTGCCATCGCCAACCTGGTACAGCCGGGAAAGGGACTTGACCTGAGCAATCTACCACAGGCTGATATCTCCAACATTTCTGCCAATACCTCCAAAGTGCTGGACGGAAGCACCTTGCTGCTCAACATCATCCCCACGAATATCATTGATGTCATGGCAAAAAATGATCTTCTCGCCGTCATCTTCTTTTGTATTATGTTTGGGATTGCCCTAGTGAAGCTAGGGAACGAAGCAAAACCGTTTGTCTCGATCATTGAAATTGCCTCAAAGGCTTCCTTTCAATTGGTAAACATGGTCATGCTGGCGGCGCCCATCGGCGTATTTGCGCTCATGTCTGCGACGATTGGCACGTATGGAATCGGATTGATTATTCCTCTCTTGAAACTGATTGGAACCGCTTACTTGGGACTGGCTGTCGTCGTGTTCGGGTTGTTTACCGTGATCGCGTTCCTGCTGCGAGTACCGCTGAGAGAAATCTACAAAATGGTGTGGGACCTGATGATCGTAGGGGCATCGACCGGAAGTACGGAAACAGTCGTCCCGCAGCTCATGCAGCGCCTCGAAAAGTACGGGGTCCCGAAGTATATCACTTCGTTTGTCATCCCTGCTGGAATGCCCTTGAATTCCGACGGAACGACGCTTTACCTGACGATTGCAGGACCTTTTATTGCCCAGGCATTCGGCATTGACATGACCTGGTCGCAACAACTCATGATGGTCTTGTTCTTTATCGTGACCAGCAAAGGAGTCGCCGCTGTACCGTCATCATCGATGGTAATCCTGCTGGCGACGATCACGGCAGTCGGTCTGCCGCCGGAAGGGGTCGCCTTGATCATCGGGATCGACCGCATCATCGATATGGCTCGTACAGCAGTCAATGTGTTTGGACATGTCTTCTCGTGCATCGCTGTGGCCAAGTGGGAAGGCGTCTTCCGCAAAGAGCCTCACCCGGTTGAAGAGCAGGTTGCCGGCTAGGAACTCAAAAGCAAGAGCCTGGAGAATGTGTCCAGGCTCTTTTGCTGATTTGGAAAGGAAAGCAGGAAAGCTTTTACCCAATCTCGAAGGGAGGGGGGAGTAAAAACGGACAGATTCGGAGGATGGAAAATGAGCGAAAAAACATACAAAGTCGGGATCATCGGTGCGGGAGTGATGGGGGATCGGATGATTCAAGCCATTGCGAACCACTCGCGCTGCCAGGTGGCGGCTATCAGCGACGTCTCGGAGGAGCGGGCCAAGGAAGCGGCGAAGCAGGCGGGAGATGCCGCTTGGTACACCGACTATCAGGAGATGCTGGATGACATGCACATCGATCTGGTCTATCTGGCTGTGCCGCCCAAGCACCATCATCCGATCGCTTTGGAGGTATTGAAGCGCAAGAAGCATCTGCTGTGCGAAAAGCCGTTGGCCAACTCGCTGGCAGAGGCCCAGGAAATGCTAGAAGCTGCAGAAGCGGCGGGGGTCGTCCATGCGATGCACTTCCCGATGTACTACCAAACCGTATTGCCGCAAATGATTGCCCGTCTGCCCGAGCTGGGCACGATTCGCCGCATCGATATTCTCACCCACTTTCACCAATGGCCGCGCCCCTGGCAGCAGGCTGCCTGGTTGGCGGGACGGGAGCAGGGCGGATTCATCCGAGAGGTGCTGCCCCATTTCGTCCATCTTACTTATGCGCTGTTTGGAGATTTGCAGGTGATCCGCTCCGATGTGGATTACCCAGCTGATCCCGAAGCGTGTGAGATCGGGGTAGCAGCTTATCTGCAAGGTCCCGACGGAACTCCGGTCACCATTAATGGCTTGGCAGGAATCGCCCATCAGGAACACCTGGACTACCGCATTTACGGGACCAAGGGGACGCTTAGTCTTGTAAACTGGACGAACCTCCATTTCGGAAAAGAGGGAGAAGTGCCCCAGCCCGTCACCGTCCCTCTCAACGAGCGCCTAATCCAGCTTCTGGACGAAATAGTGAAGAAAATGAACGGGGAAGAGGCGAGACTCGTGACCTTCGATACGGGTGTAAAAGTGCAGAAGGTGCTGGAGGATTTGCTTGGTAAGGCTTAATGCAAAAAATGAGAGTGCGCTCAGCACTCTCATTCCTATATATTCATTCATTGTTGATAGCTATTAGCTACGAGGGAGAATCAGGTTTCCGGTCGCAGCCCATTGCGTAGTCCCACCCAGCGGAGCGACGATTGGCGGGAAAAAGAATCGCAACCCTGCGCTACTTCGTAGCGTCGGCTGCTTTTGCGATTCCCCGCCAAGCGTTGCGGAGCGGACAGTCAAAACGTCCTTGCGGACGAAGAACGGGGCAAAGACGGGAAACCTGATTCTCCCCACTACAGCCGCAATACTTGACCCACCCAGCTACTGCAACAGCTTGCTCTGCATCAAAAAATCGATAAACGTCCGCATTATCCCATGAAACGGCGTATCCTTCAAATAGATCAGCTCAAAATTGCGGTTGATTTGCGGCAGGTTCAGCACCCCTACCTCGTGCAGCTCGCCGCTTGCCAAATCCTTTTGAATGGAAAAGCGGGGGACGAAGGCAATTCCGAGTTTTTGCTTGACCATGCGCTTCACAACCTCGATATTGTCTACCTCCATGACCACCCGGTTTTTTAGCTGGTAGTGCGTAAAGGCGCTGTCGATCAGCTTCCAGTCCAGCGACCCCCGGTTGAACAGGATCAATCGTTCGCGAGCCACGTCTTCAATCGTTACTTGCTGACGCGAGGAAAATTCATGTTCCGGGTAGATAGCCAGCACCATTTGATCCGACATCAATTGAATCTGGTTGATCTGCGGGTGAGTCACCGCTCTGGCAATGCCAAACGAGACCTCGTGATTGAGCACCATGTCCAGCACCTGATGCGAGTGTCCGGTCAAGATCGTCAGCTTGACTTTGGGATATTGCTTTTGAAACTGCTCCACGAGATCTGGCAGGATGTAGAAGGCCGCGACGAACACCGTCGCAATCGTCAACTCGCCCTCGATGTCCCCGTATGAGCGTTGGATCGCCTGTTGCCCCTCCTGCAGAGAGTGGAGGATGCTTTTGGCGTAGGGAAGGAAGATCTCGCCCTCCTTGGTCAGGCAGATCATATGGCCAGATCGTTGAAACAGCTTGCAGTCCAGGGAGCTTTCCAGCGCTTTGATCCGCATGCTTACGGTTGGCTGGGAGAGATACAAGAGCTCCGCTGTCTTGCTGAAGCTTCCTGTCAACGAGACGAAAATAAACGCTTCGATTTGCTCCATGTTCATAGGCTGTGCGCTCCGTTATGTGAATTTTTAATGATGGATATGGTAATCTTTTATTTGCTTTCTATATAAAAATACATTACCTTACAACTTAATAAGTAGCAATGTATCTAAAAATTCTGATCAAGAGGATGGCGAATCTATGCATATTATCGACCTTCATTGTGACGCCCTGTTAAAGCTTTGGTACTCGGACGGAAAGTTGTCCTATGAAAATGGGGAAGAGCTGGATACAAACAAGCAGCGTTTGCAGCAGGGGGGCGTGAAGGTACAGGCGTACGCGATCTACACCCCGGATAAAATGAAGTCAGAGCAACGCTTCCAGTGTGCATTGGATCAGATTGATTACTTTTATAACGAAGTCCTGGCAAAAAATCCAGAGATGAAGCAGATCAAAGAATGGAGCGATTTTGACCGTTTGCAGGATGGAGAAATCGGGGCCTTTCTGACGCTCGAGGGAGTAGAGCCGATCGGCAATGATCTCGGCAAGCTGCGACTTCTCCATCAATTAGGCGTACGTTCTGTCGGTCTGACCTGGAACCATGCCAATTTGGCAGCAGATGGTGCGGATGAGACAAGAAACGGCGGATTGACGTTGTTTGGCAAGGAGATTGTGAAATTTCATAATGAGCACAAAATCCTGACAGATGTTTCCCATCTGTGCGAGGGCAGCTTCTGGGATGTAATCGAGCTGGCAAAATACCCTGTCGCGAGCCATTCCAATGCAAGAGCTCTGTGCGATCACCAGCGAAATCTGCGTGATGATCAGGCGCAAGCGCTCTTTGCCAAGGGCGGCATGCTACATATCACTTATGTGACGATGTTTATCAAAAAAGAGGAAGGCGAGGTCACGATCCCTGACCTGATCAAGCATATCGACCATTTCTGCGCCCTGGGCGGCGAGAAACACATCGGACTCGGCTCTGATTTCGACGGGATCAATACCAAGATCGTAGGATTGGAGCACGCAGGGGATTCGCAGAATCTGATCAACGAGCTGCTGAAGCAGTACTCCGAAGACCAGGTGCGCGGATTCGCAGGAGAGAACTTCTTGCGCAATCGCCCGGTGTAAAGGAACTACGATTCCACAGTGAAAGGAAAGGAAGCAGCTTTTATGGTGAAGGAGAACAGACAAAAGATTCGTACGCACGGTTTGATCGTAGGCAAATTGCCGACTGGTGAAAAAAATGACATCACGGATGTGGCGGGTGTGCGTGTGGGGCATGTAACACTGGACCATCCTCTTGACGTGGGGGAAGGTGAATACGCTTGCACAGGCGTGACTGCAATCCTCCCGCATGGCGGCAGCCTGTTCCGCGAAAAAGTAACCGCAGCAAGCTATGTCCTGAATGGCTTCGGCAAAACGACCGGGCTCGTGCAGGTAAACGAGCTGGGTGTGCTGGAATCGCCGATCATGCTGACGAATACGTTCTCTGTTCCGGCAGTCACGCAGGGGACCCTGCAATACATGCTGGACGGACATGAAGAGATAGGAGATACGACCGGGACAATCAATATTGTGGTGGGAGAGTGCAATGACAGCCATCTGAACTCTATCCGCCACTGCGCCGTTACTCCGCAGGATGCCATCGAGGCAATCCGCTGCGCTTCTGAGGGGCCTGTCGAAGAAGGCGCTGTCGGTGCGGGCAAGGGCATGGTCGCGTTTGGCTACAAAGGAGGGATCGGCTCCTCCTCCCGGATCGTGAGGGTTGATGATGCGTGCAGCTATACAGTAGGGGTTCTGGTGTTAAGCAACTTCGGACGAAAGGAAGATCTGCGTATCGAGCTGTTGAAGTCAGGGAGCCCTGTCCTTCAGGAGCCTGCTGACGGCTCTATCATCATCGTTCTGGCGACAGATGCCCCTGTAAGCGACCGGCAATTGCTGCGTCTCGCCAAACGGACGGGGATTGGTCTGGGGCGGACAGGAAGCCACTTCGGCCACGGGAGCGGAGATATTGTGATTGCCTTTTCGACCGCACACAAGATCCCGCACCAGGCGACAGGATGGACGGAGACGCGCACGCAGCTTCGCGAGGATCACCCGCTGATGAACGAGCTGTTTGCAGCAAGTGCCGAAGCGACGGAAGAGGCGATCTACAACTCTCTCTCCCAAGCGGTGACCACTACGGGAAGAAAAGGCAATACGATTCATGCCCTGAGCTTTTCATCAACCAATTGACATCGCATAGAAAGCAGAGTACAGCAAAAGCCCCATCCAGATTGGATCGGGCATTTTTCATTGTCTTACAGATGTGAGCCGCCAGTGGCGTCAAGCAGTTGTGCAGTAACCCAGCGGCCATCCTCTGAGGCGAGAAAGGCGACTGCGTCCGCAATGTCGGCAGGAGTCCCGACTCTCCCGAGAGCAGACATCTCGCTGGCATGCTGCTGTCCCTCCTCGGTGTGCAGCCAAGAAGCGTTTACATCCGTATCGACAATGCCAGGCAATACAGCATTGACAGTGATACCGCGCGGTCCAAGAAGCTTAGCCAGATGAAGCGTGAATGTGTTGATTGCGCCTTTTGTCATATTGTATGCCATGATATGGGGATAGGCAATTCGCGTGACACCGGAGGAAAGGTTGATGATGCGTCCTCCGTTTCGCAATAAAGGCAATGATTTTTGGACGAGGAAAAAAGGGGCCTTTACGTTTACAGCAAACACCCTATCGAACTCTTCCTCGGTGGTCTTCTCCAAATCGTTGGAAGTCCCGATTCCTGCATTATTTACTAAAATATCGAACTGTCTTTGTCCTGTCCGATTGCAAAGCTCGCTTTCTAGGGACGCAATCAATTGCTCAACTCCCGAAGTGGTGTCCAGATTCGCTTCGATGGGGAAGGCTTGACCTCCTGCTTGGGTAATGGTTTCCACAACATCCAGAGCTGCTTCTCGATTTTTGCCATAGTGAACGGCCACCAATGCACCTTCTTTTGCCAGACGCAGGGCAATGCCTCTTCCGATTCCGCGGCTTCCTCCCGTTACCAACGCAATCTTTCCTTCCAATCTTGTCATCTCCATACACTCCTTTGACGATTTTCTGAGTTCATCCTATACCCTCCAGTCAAGGGGAGAGTCAAGACTGTTCACAAAAAAATCCCCTGATGATGGAAATGTCAGGGGAGATTCGTTGACTCAGCTTGTATGGGGATGAGCAGTTCTGCCATTTGCTGTCGGCCATACATATTTTTGTCGGGGGTCATGATAATCTCGCGGATTGCTTCCAGCGGAGACTGCAAGTAACCATTTGAGACCACCCATGCCTGCACGTGCGAGATCTTCGGACAGAATAAAGCGTAAGGATCGCACGCATGAATCAGGCTTGCCGCACTCTGTATTGCCGGCAGCCAAACGACCCTTACCTTACCGGTTTCCGGGATGGAGCTAGACACCGGAATGGCTACCTCTACATCTACAAGGCCATCTTCCGGGTTTCTCCGATGCCAAAGTACAGTGAGCGGGCGGTTTTCATTTTCGCCATGCTTGCGAACATGCTGTTTGATTTCATCTAGCAGCAAGCACAGGCTGGACATCGGAATCTGGTCGCGCAAGGATGCGACCAAAACGGACGGTTCACTGCGAATCGTAATTTGCGAGACTTCATCCAATGATTTGATATCGCTCAATTGATTGATTCGCTCGTTAATTTCATCGAGCTGACGTTGTGCTTCATGGATGGCATTTTTCAATTCCGAGTGTTTGGTGAAGAGGGCCGTCTTCACTCCCGGGGATGAGGTGTCCTCATTCAGGAAAGTTCTGATTTGTTCAAGAGTGAAACCTTCTTCCTTAAAATAGGCAATTCTTTTGATGGTCAAAAGCTGATCGGCCGAATAATAGCGATAACCGCTCCTCTCGTCTACACGAGCGGGTTTCAAGAGCCCCAGTTCATCGTAATAGCGCAAGGTTTTTACGGACACGCCGCTCCGTTTGGCAAAATCCCCGATCTTGAGCATGGGTGAACGCTCCTTTCTTCACGGACCAAAAACTCACACCCTACCCGTTCCACTCGATACGAATGACTGACTCACCCGACTTCGACAGACGTTCCATCTCCACGATCCGCCAGTTGCCGGAAAGCGTAGAACGCAGCCAAGCCACATCCTTTTCTGCCAGCCGGATACCGATAAATGCTGTCTCTTCGGTCTCATAATCACGAGGCGGCTCCAGGTTATAGCGTTTATTTAAAATAAATTTAATTCCATTAAAAGTTGTGTATTTGATCGCATATCCTTCGCGAATGGCTTCTTCCAAAAGTTCACGATTCTCTTCGTACAAGGCAAAAAGCGGTGAAAAATCGTATTTTCCTTCTTCGATTTCCAGAAATGGTGCAGGGTTTCCCCCTCTCAGCTTGTGGATGATCTCCTCATCGACAAAACCGTGGGCTCTTGCCGCTTCGAGCAGCATAGCTTCGCGCTGGGAGAGCTTTATATGTGAAGTCGACATGCGTGAAATTCTCCTTTCTTGAAGCTGTTTGCAGGCTTTCCTTCTAGTATAATGGAGGGAAGACAGAAAAACCAACGAGCAGGGTGTCTGGATGAGCGGACCAAAGCATTTCGCGCCATGTTCACAGACCTGGTAAAAAATCAGGCAGTGGTTGGCAGTCTGGATAGACTAGCAATCTGTCAAAATAGTTGCTATGTTAGTACTAGTACACATAGGATCACAATAGTGAGGGAGATGTAGAAAATGGAGTGTCAGTTAACCATTGCTTTGACAGACCAGAAAAAAGAGAAGCCAGCTCATGACAAGCTTGCGTTCGGGGTGCATTTTACTGACCATATGTTTGTCATGGAATACACCGAGGGAAAAGGCTGGCACGATCCGAGAATTGAACCGTATTCCCCGCTGACGATTGATCCGGCTGCGATGGTTTTCCACTACGGTCAAGCCGTATTTGAAGGATTGAAAGCATATCGCAATCAAGATGGAGAAGTACGACTGTTCAGACCTGATCAAAACTTCAAACGCCTCAATCGTTCCTTGACCCGGTTGGACATGCCGACGGTGGATGAAGCGTTTATGGTAGAAGCATTGAAGAAGCTGGTCAGTGTGGAGAAAGAGTGGATCCCTACCGCAGAAGGAACATCTCTGTACATTCGTCCCTTCGTCATTGCGACGGAGGCTTGCCTGGGTGTAAGAGCTTCCCATACTTACAAGCTGATCATTCTGTTGTCGCCAGTAGGAGCTTACTACGCATCCGGAATGAAGCCAGTCAAAATTCACGTGGAAAACAGCTATGTCCGTGCTGTCCGCGGCGGAACGGGCAATGCCAAGACCGCTGGCAACTACGCAGGCAGCCTGAAAGCGCAGACAGAAGCCCATGAAAAAGGGTACGAGCAAGTGCTCTGGCTGGATGCGATTGAGACCAAATACATTGAAGAAGTAGGCAGTATGAACGTCTTTTTCAAAGTAAACGGAGAAGTATGGACACCGATGCTGAATGGAAGCATTCTCGAGGGGATCACGCGTGACTCCACCATCCACTTGTTGAAGGATTGGGGCCTGAATGTCGTCGAGAAGCGCATTTCCGTGGAAGATTTGTTCCAGGCATACCAGAACGGTGAACTGGAAGAAGCATTCGGCACCGGAACCGCCGCCGTCATTTCACCGATCGGCGAAATGAGCTGGAACGGTAACAAAATGGTAATCAATGACGCGAAGACCGGAGAGTTGACGCAAAAGCTGTACGATACCATGACAGGAATCCAGTACGGTGTGGTCGAAGACAAATTTGGCTGGTCGGTGAAAGTAACCGAGTAGGCATCTCTATCCAAAAAAGGCGCGGTTCCCCATGCTAGAACAAGGGAACTGTGCCTTTTTCATTCATTTTTATAGATTTTTCGCGATTGGGCTGTTAACGTAGTAAGACGAAGAGCAGGTAGGGGTGGAGGAGAACAGATGCTTGGGGAAAAACTCGATATTTATGATGAGCAAGGTCGGCACATTGGCGTCAAGCCCAGAAGCGAAGTGCACCGGGCAGGGGACTGGCACCAGACGTTTCACTGCTGGCTGTATCGCAGGGCGGGGGAGCAAATCCACCTGCTTTTTCAAAAACGGCATCCTGAGAAAGATACTTGCCCCAACCTTCTGGACATTACTTCGGCAGGACACCTTCTGGCAGGGGAGAGACCGGAGGATGGCGTACGCGAACTTGCAGAAGAGCTGGGGCTTCACATCGCCTATGAAGCGTTGGCTCCCGTCGGTGTCATCCGGGATGTGATGACGGGGCCGCAGATTGTGGACAAGGAGATGTGCCATGTCTTTCTCTACGAATGCGACCAGCCTTTATCCGACTACAAGCTTCAGGAGGAAGAGGTTGTCGGCCTTCTATGGGTAGAGCTGGACGAGATTGTGGACCTTTTTGCGGGGAAAACCACAAGTATACAAGCGAGCGGCTTCCTGTTGCAGGAGGATGGCGCAGCACGGGATTGCGCATTGGAGGTTGGGCTATCGGATTTTGTTGCCCATGAGCCCCACTATTACCATCAGGTATTCACCGCGTTGCAACGACGCGGGGGTCGAGCATAGGACGGGGCTGCGGGGTGGTTTGTACAGAGAGAGGAGTTACGTATGAGAGTAAAAATCATGATCGCGCTGATGCTTGCCACATTTCTTGCCGCGATGGAAGGCACGATTGTAAGCACAGCCGTACCGCGAATTACCAGTGAATTATCCGGCTTCGAGCAAGTGAGCTGGGTGTACGCCATATACATGCTGGCGACGGCCGTTTCCGCCCCAATCTACGGAAAGCTGGCGGATTTGTTCGGGCGTAAAAAAATCTTTTTGATAGGGATCGGTATTTTTCTGGCAGGCTCCGCTTTGTGTGGAATTGCGATGTCGATGGAGCAATTGATTATTTTCCGGGCGATTCAGGGGCTTGGAGCAGGGGCGGTCATGCCGATTACGATGACGATCATCGGCGATCTGTACTCCGACCTGTCTGCCAGGGCCAAATCCCAGGGCTGGATCAGTGCCGTATGGGGCTTTTCCGGTGTGGCTGGTCCTTTAGTCGGCGGTTTTCTCGTCGATACCGTCTCCTGGCGCTATATCTTTTTTCTGAATCTGCCTTTTGGACTGATATCCTTTTTGATGCTTATCTTGTACTACAAGGAACAGAAGATGAATAAAACCAAGCGCCATATCGATTACGCCGGAGCGCTGATCTTCTCCGTCGGAACGATTGCCCTGCTGTACGCCTTGCTTACGGGAAGCCAGGATCAAAGCTGGCTGAATCCCACGATTCTTTCTTTGATCGGTTTCAGCCTGATCTCGTTCCTGTTCTTTTTCTACGTCGAAAGAAAGTCGCCCGAACCGATGATTCCACTGAACCTCTTCACCAATCGCAATATCTCCATGATTAATCTGTTGAGCCTGGTGATCAACGGCATCGTCATCAGTCTTGTCGTCTATCTCCCCATCTGGACACAGGGCGTGCTGGGAGAGAGTGCGACTGTAGCCGGCTTCGTCTTGACGCCGATGTCCGTATGCTGGACATTGGGAGCTGTCCTTTCGGGACAATTGCTTGGACGCCTTCGTGCAGAGCAATTGATCATCACAGGTACAGCCGTTCTCACAGTGGCTGCTTCCCTTCTGTCCTGGCTGTCAGAGAGCTCTCCCGACTTTCTTGTCTACGTAGGCGTAGGTTTGATTGGCTTGGGCATGGGCTTGATCACGCCGATCGTCATGGTCAAAATTCAGGCATCCGTCGCGGTTGAACAGCGCGGGACAGCTGTTGCCCTCAACACCTTTACTGGTACCTTCAGCCAGACGTTTGGCGCAGCCGTTTTCGGAATGGTGTTCAACCTTGTGACGATCGGGAGCGGACACAGCAATCTGGGCTCCTCGTTTGAGACTGGGGCTATTTCTGCAGAGCAGTTACGCGAGGTGCGAGAAGTGTTGGCTTCCGGGGTTCATGTTGTCTTTACCGGAACATTGCTTCTTGCTGTATGCAGCCTCTTCCTGGCGATCGTCCTCAACAAGCTGGGCAAACAGCAAGTTTTTGCCAAAAAATAAAGAATTCTGCTTGCCGAACCCCCCTGGCATTCGTTACCATTTTTTTGTAACGACAACGATTCCAGGGGGCAGGTGTGTCTAGGATGTATGAAGAAATTCGCCCAATAACGGCAGAAGAAGTCGAGGAACTGGTACGAATCGCAGCCATGGCTTACCCGGGGAGCAATTTGTTGGCGCCTGAGGGGAGAATGCGTTTCACAGAACGCGTGAAGGATACCTTGCAAAACGACCCGTATGCCAGCTTCCACGGTTGGTACCGGGAAGGAAAGCTGGCAGGGATCATGCGGTGGGATGATTTTTCCATGAATGTCCACGGAATCAAGCTGCTGACAGGCGGGATCGGCCTGGTTGCCGTTGACCTTTTGCACAAGAAAGAGAAGATCGCCAAGCAAATGATTCTTCATTTCCTCAAATCCTATCGCGACCGCGGCGTCAGTCTGGTCTCGCTCTATCCATTCCGCGTCGACTTTTACAAAAAGATGGGGTTTGGGATGGGCACCAAAATCAATCAATACCAGGTTCTTCCATCCAGTCTGCCGTACACAGCCAAGGACAAGGTGGTGTACCTGGGCATGGAGGACAAAGAGGAGATCCTGGCCTGCTACCAAAGAGTCGTGCGCAAGACACACGGAATGATGATCCGGAGGGAGCGCGGGCTGCAAGCGTTCCTGGAGCAGCCCGAGCTGATCGTGGTAGGATGCAGGGAAGAAGGAAGGATCAGCGGCTACCTCGCCTTCCAGTTCCAGAATGGGCATGAGAAAAACCGCATGTTCAACCATATGATCGTCAAGGAATTCTACTATGAGAATCGGCAAGCATTGGGGCAGCTTCTCTCCTTCCTGCACAGCCAGGCCGATCAGGTGCAGCGCATCATCCTGACTGTACACGACGAGGATTTTCATCTGCTGCTCCAGGATCCTGGCAACGGCACGGCCAATATATTGCCGAGCGTCTACCATGAAAGCAATGTGTCCGGAGTCGGTCTGATGCACAGAATCATCGATGTGCCGCTCTTTTTCAAGCAACTCTCGCGGCGCAGCTTCAACAAGGAGAATGGCGTCGTTCGATTGACGATTCGCGACTCCTTTCTACCTGAAAACGAGGGTTCCTGGTTGATTCACTTTACGGAAGGACTCCCGGAAGTGATAGAAACAGGAGAGGCGGATGTTGAACTGAGGATGGACATTTCCGAGTTCTCTTCCTTGCTGATGGGAGTCGTCAATATTGGCAAGCTGCACACCTACGGGCTGGTCGAGCTGGACAACGAATCCGCTCTGCCGTGGCTGGAGCGTCTGTTCCACGTCCCCCAAAAACCGGTATGCACGACTCCGTTCTAAGTCGAATTTCACAAAATTGACACAATGTAATCGCTTTCCCGTATCTTTAGACGCCTTCTCCCATACGATGGTAAAAAGGGGGAAGGCTGTTATGATCTATTTGACCTTGGTTGTCTTTTTTGGTTTCTTGCTTGTGGTCTGGTTTGTAGTCGAACTCCTCTTCCGCTTGCAAAAGCATGACTCTTATCAGCACGATTTGCGGTACCTTTGGGAGAATTACAACATAAAAAAAGAGGATATGAATCACCCAAAGAAGAAATAAATTGAGTTACACCTGGGTGAACAGGCGTTTGTCTGTCGAAAAGAGGTGAGGGTATGAATGGCGTGCAAGTGGAACATCAGCGGGAATATTTTCGACTAAGACTGGAGCATCCGCTCTGTGCAGAGATGACAATTGTACTTGTCAAAGGCAAGACGATGGAAATCGGCAGCACCACGGTCCTGATTGAAGATATAGGTGCAGGTGGTCTGCGCTTTCTTTCTCATTTGAAAATGCCCGCCAGTGATCAACTCGTCCTTCAATTCGAGACAGAGCTTTGCTCACAGCCTTTGACCATGTACGGTCATGTGGTCCGCAGCATACCTTGGGAAAACGACTATTATGAATATGCAGTCCGCTTTACAATGGAAGAAACACAACATTTGGAAATTAATCGACTGGTAAACCGCCTGGCCATTCGCTACCGCAACAAGCGAGTGCCAAGTGATGGCCGCTTCTGGAAGGGAGATCGCCGCCAGTTTTTAATGGAATTGGCACAAGCACAAGCCAAGGATGAGCCGAATGAAGAGGAGTAACTCTGCGTTGACGACGCGGAGTTTTTTTTGTTCTAGAATGGCATGAAGGGCTCACGGGTAAACAATATGATTATTCATGTTGAATGTGAATAGATGTAATGTTATATTATCTACATAATGACAAACTAAAACAGGGCGTGTTTATTTATGGATGTTCTAGATGATTTTTGGTCCGCCACTTCCGCAGAACAGAAACAGGGGTTTGTAGAACGCCAGGATCGCATTCTCTGCTTGCTCTGTGGAAAAGAGGCCGAACAAGGCGTGATCTATCCGGTAGACGGCTTTTTCTATGACGCGCGTCGTTACATGCGCCATCATATCGAGCAGGAGCATGGCTCTGTATTCATGCACTTGAGCCATTTGGACAAAAAGCTGACAGGACTCTCGGAGCATCAAATTACGCTGCTGCGGCTGTTTTATCAGGGATTGAGCGATGTTGAGGTGCAGCAGCAGACCGGTATTGGAAGCACATCCACGATCCGCAACCACCGCTTTGTGCTGAAAGAAAAAGAGCGGCAAGCAAAGGTTTTTCTGACTATGATGGAGCTGTTGAAGGAACGGGATCACCAGGCAGATGTACGCCCATCCCTGTCCGGGTGGGAAGGGAGTCGGAAACCCAATGCCGTGCTGGCAGAGCGCAAGGCTATCCTCTCCAAATATTTGCCGGAGCGAAGCCATGGTGGGCTGATCAAGCTGCCGCGCAAGCAAAAGGAGAAAAGGATCGTTCTCGAGGAGGTTGCCAAGCGTTTTGAACCGGACCGCCTGTATACAGAACCAGAGGTCAATGAAATTCTGCAAGCCGTCTACGAGGATTATGTGACGGTGCGGCGGTATCTCGTCGATTTCGGTCTTCTGGATCGGGAGGCGGATGGCAGCAACTACTGGCTTCATCAGAAAAGGGAGCAGGAAGGGGACGTCGAGATGGACAGAAGACAAGTCTTAAAAATGCAGTATAAAGAAACCAAGCCGCAGGCAGGGGTGTATCAGATCAAAAACGTGAAGAACGGAAAAGTGCTGATCATGAGCAGCCCCAATCTGAAGACGATGAATGGAAAGAAATTTATGCTTCAGCAAGGTACGTTCCCCAATCCTATGCTGCAAAAGGACCTGGAAGAATGGGGCGCAGATGCTTTTGAATTCGAAGTGCTGGAAGTATTGGAAGATAAAAACGAGCCCGGCTTTCGAGTGAGCGACGCCTTGGAAAAGCTGGAGGAGAAGTGGCTCGACAAGATAAAGCCCTACAATGAGCGGGGATACAATCAGGAAAAGCGCAAGTAATCGGTTGAAAACATACAGGAGCCACTCCTTCGCTGCGTTCTTACAGGCAGGCAGGAGTGGCTTCGCTGTGTATCTATCTGCTTAACGGGGCATACCAGGGATTTGAGGAGGGATGTAGTTCAATTCTTCATCTGACGTGATGTAATCGGTGTTCACCATGAGCAGCAGGTATCGTCTGCCGGTTTGGGGATCACTTAGAATGATGTGGTCGCGGCCAGCCGTCTCTAGTACGCCACGGAAAATTTTTGCATTCCATTGGGTGTTGTTTTCAAAGGTTTGGTACACAGTGATCACTTTTCCGCGATTCAGACGCAGGATGTTCTCGATATAGGACTCCTCGACAACTGGTTGTTGCCCGGGCATAAAGGGGATACCGGGGATCATCGAGCCGCCGGGCTGCATGGGAACCATTTGCGGCTGCTGAGCTTGCGGTTGTTGTTGGAAGCCAAATGGATACTGGGCAGAAGGGTACATGTCATATCCGTATTGGGTATAAGGATTGAAAGGCATTTGTTGACTCATGATGAACTCGCTCCTTTAACAATCTGTTCTCTAGAAAACACGTGGACAATCTTCACGCGACGGTACGAAGAAGCAATGAGCTTTATAACGGCCAGAATTCGATTGATTATACCAGGTGGGCGGACAATTGCCGGCAGGGCGGAAAAACCAGAGCGCATTTGATGCGGGATGTGTTCGTTCTCCATTGATCGTGCGCCTGGCCAGTCGTCTTTCCCTGTCCCGAGCGCGCTGGTAGAAATACGATTTTTGCACCGCTTCATAACCTCCAGGGGATTGGAACACCATGTCCCGCATGGAGCGGATATTTTTAAAGTCCAGGCAATTGGAAAGAATCCGGTTTACCCCGACATTTCCCACCATCAGCATGCCTAGCTCGCCCTCTGCCTCCGCCTCCGCGCGAATCAATCGCGCTAATAAATCCACATCGCCCGAATTCACCTTTATGACAGCCAATGCTTCACCTCCTCGCAAAAACTCACAATAACACTATATGGCCTGCCGTTAGATGGGTGAGTGTACCAAAGAAATTTTCCCCGGGAGCATGGCCTATGCCGCAGAGTGCTTGGCGAAAATGAAAAACGTCCTTGCGCCAAAAGGCTTTAAGGACGTTTTTTTCTACGTCTGTCCCACCAGAACCAGAGAATGGCGACGACTACGGCCACGCCTAGCAGGCTGACCTCCAGATAGTCATCGAGCAGAACTTTTGCATGCTTTCCGTAGAGATAGAACAAGATTCCTATCAGAAAGAACTTCAAGCCGCGACCCAAAATCGCGAATAGCAGCAGCTTGACCAGTGAGTAGTTGAACACGCCGCTCAACAGGGTAAACACCTTGAAAGGAATCGGCGTGAAAGAACCGATGAGGACGGCAGCATCGCCGTTTTTGGCGAATTGTTCCGTAGCGAGAACGACCCATTTTTCAGGGATGATCTTTTGAAGAATCGGTTTGCCCAGCCACTTGCCCAGTATGTAACCAATCGGAGCCCCAAGGACGGAGCCGGTGAACGCGATCAGCGCAATTCGCAGGGATGCCTGCGGATCTATAAAACTCAAGCCGATCTGTACAAAAAAAGGCGGAATCGGAAGAATGAAGGAATCCAAGAACGCGACGACAAACAAGCCCCAAATTCCATAATCCATAAAAAATTGTGTCAGTTGTTCCAGCATGGGCGTCTCCTTAGGGGTTCTACTGTAATATTCTTATATGATTCTGTCCCAAAACAAAGACCGAACATTTTCCTTCTCCTATGATCATATCATAGTCCGCTTATGAATTTCACCTCATGACTGGACACTACTAGGATGGTCCGTTTTCGGACATACTGTTAGGGATTTTGTCTGATAGTACATCCTCGTCGGCACCCGCTACAGGCGGTCACAGATGCTAGGATGATCCGAGCAGTGAGAAGAAGGAGGAGATCTTGATGATGCATTCCCATCCGCATGGGGCCCATGAAGTCATGGAGCTTCACGAGGTGTTAAACTGTGCCGTAGATGCGTTGAATACGATTCAACTGTACGCTCCGCATGTCACCGATCCCGAATTGGCGCAGCTTGTTTACCACCAAATGACCTTCATGCAAAATGAGTACAATAGCATGGTACATACGGTGCAAGGTGTAGGGGCAGGGGAAAGTCTGCCGTACAGGCCGAAGCGTCAGATGCAGGCGCCTTTTTCCGGCATGCCCAATCCTGCAGCATTTTCGATGCAGCAGCAGCCCAATCTCCACCCCTCTGAGGTGAATGATGCCGATGTGGCCTCGGCTTTATTGGGCATTCATAAAGCGGGCGCCAAAGGAAAGCTGCACGCTTCCCTTGAGGCTTCCCATCCCCAAATCCGGGAAATGCTGCTCCAGGGAGCGATCAACTGTTCACATCAGGCTTATGAGGTGTGGCAGTACATGGAGCGAAAAGGCTATTATCCGCTGGCAGTATTTCCGCATACGACGAGCTCGCAGCTGCTGCGTGCCTACCAACCGCTCAAGCAAGCGATGCCCCAGCCTATGCCGAACAATGTCCAGCCCGTCAATCCAGCCATGGCCGGAGGCATTTCGGCACAATTGGCGCGCGGCATGACAGAGTCCTATGCTGCATCCCAGTCAATGGGGGAGCCTTCACCGGTGAATGCTAGCCAGATCTTTTCATCTCCGGCCTACCGTGAGCAATATTCGCATCAGCCAATAGGAAATACGTCAATGATCACGGATGAGTTACAGACGGCCGGTGCAGAACCAACAGGAGTTTTGTCCCAAAACGTGGAAGAAAAGGCGGCGCGCGGGCGTAAAAAAGCGACTTCCTCTGACATGAATATCGGTCATTAAGTCCCGCCCCTCCCATTGACGTTAGGAAAGAATATCCACTACTATAGAAGGAAAGACAAACGTCATTGGGAGGAGCCATGAAAACACTAGGTTCGGGGAAAGTGGTCTACTACGCCCCAGATGGTACCAGTCTGCAATTGTCAGGGGAAATCGATGTTCGTGGGGATCGGGTCTCGGTTACGGAGATCATATACTTTAACGGTCAACCAAATGGAGCCCGGGAGACAAATCTGCCGCTTGCTCAGTCCGTTATCTACTGGGAGCCGGAAGTGTACGAACAGATCGGTTTTGAATAAGCGCTACGCGTGCGTTACCTCAACAACCTTGTCCTTGGGCAAGGTTGTTTTTGCATTGCGCAAGAACCTTTGTCAAACCCTGGACTATAGCCGGGGTCCTGGAGATATGGTATCATGTGGGGTGGAAATGAATGTATGAACTCGAGGAGTGATCCTGGTGATCGACAACATATTAGAACGAGCCCTAGCTGGGGAACGCCTGGGTCTCGAAGATGGATTGGCATTATTCGAGAGCGATCAGATTGAAAAGATGGGGCACTATGCCAATTTGATCATGCAAAAATGGCATCCAGATCCGATCGCGACATTCGTCATCAGCCGCAACGTCAACTATACGAACGTTTGCGACACCTATTGCCGCTTTTGCGCATTTTACCGGCCGCCTGGTTCCGCGGAAGGCTACGTGCTTCCCAAGGAGACCATTTTCCAAAAAATTCAGGAGACGGTAGATGTTGGAGGAACCGAGATCCTGATGCAAGGCGGTACCAACCCTGATCTCAAACTGGAGTACTACACCGATCTGCTGCGCTCGATCAAGCAGCGCTTTCCGCAGATTACCATGCACTCGCTATCTGTGGCAGAGGTTCTGAAAATCGCCGAAGTCTCCAACATGAGTGTGGAAGACGTTCTTCGTGAATTGAAAGCAGCGGGTCTTGATTCGTTGCCGGGTGCGGGCGGAGAGATTTTGGACGACCGTACGCGCCGCAAGATCTCCCGCTTGAAGGGCTCCTGGAAAGACTGGATCGATACGCAAAAAGCCGCACACCGCGCTGGACTGCCTGGTACAGCGACGATGGTAATCGGCTTCGGGGAAGAGATGGAGGAGCGCGTGCTGTCTCTCATGCGCATTCGTGAAGCCCAGGATGAGACTGGCGGCTTCAAGGCGTTTATCGTCTGGACCTTCCAGCCGGACAACACCAATATGAAAGCGGTCAACAACACGCCTGAGGAATACCTGAAAACCTTGGCGATCAGCCGTTTGATGCTGGACAACGTGGAGAACCTCCAGGCTTCCTGGGTGACCATGGGACCCGAATACGGCCAGTTGTCGCTGTCTTATGGGGCCAATGACTTCGGACAAACCATGATGGAGGAAAACGTCGTCTCCGCTGCAGCATGTACTTACAAGGTCAACACGAACCAAATCCTCGAACTGATTCGCGGAGCTGGCAAAATTCCGGCTCAACGCAACACGCAGTACGACATTTTGCGCGTCTTCAAGGATGGCGAAATGGCGGAGAAGGATTTCGTAATGCAGAACTGATTCTTCAGCCAATCACAAAAAGCCTTTGCAGGTACCGGTACGAACCGGTTCCTTGCAAAGGCTTTTTGATTGAATCTATACCCAGCCAAGAGCGCGAATCACTTGAGCCGTAACGAACGTCACCGCGATTGCAATCGCCAGCGGAATCACCGCGGACAATACTGTCCATTTCACGCTTTTAGTTTCCTTGTAGATATTGAACAAGGTTGTGCCGCATGGATAATGAAGCAGGGAGAACAGCATCATGTTCAGCGCGGTCAGCCAGGTCCAGCCGTGCTGGAGGAAGATCTCCTTGATGTTGTCGATCCCATCCGCATCGACCATCGCTCCGGAGGACAAATAGCCCATCAGCAGGATCGGGAGGACGATTTCATTGGCGGGAAGACCGAGAATGAAAGCCATCAGGATGTACCCGTCGAGGCCGATCAATTGCGCGAACGGATCAAAAAAGGCAGCCATATGACCGAGGATGCTGTCATTGCCGACCGTGATATTGCCCAAAATCCATGTCAGCACCCCGGCAGGCGCTGCGACGACCACAGCTCTTTTCAATACGCTCCAGGATTTGTCCTTGGATGCGATCAGGATTGTTTTCCAAAATTGCGGGCGTCGATAAGGCGGCAGCTCCAGCGTATAGTGGGTCGGCACTCCGCGCAGGGCGGTTTTGGACAAGGCCCAGGAGACAGCCAGAGTCACGACGATGCCGATCAGCACCATTCCCATCACGATAAGAGCCGTTGTGAGCGTATGCCAGCCGCCTGCTGCGCCAGTCGCCATGAACAGCGAGGAGAGCAGGATCAGGGTAGGCCAGCGCCCGTTGCAGGGAACGAAGTTGTTGGTCAGAATCGCCAGCATCCGCTCCCGTGGCGACTCGATGATCCGGGTGGAGAGGATGGCAGCAGCGTTGCAGCCAAAGCCCATGGACATCGTCAAGGCCTGCTTTCCGTGCCCTCCTGATTTTTTAAACAAACGGTCCATATTGAATGCGACCCGCGGCAGATACCCGAAGTTTTCCAGCAAAGCGAACACCGGGAAGAAAATAGCCATCGGCGGGAGCATGACGCTGACAACCCATGACGTGCCGCGGAAAAAACCGAGTACGAGAATCCCGTGCAGCCAATCTGGCGCGTTTATTGCTTGAAAGCCAGCCGTGAGGTAGCCCTCGATGACGCCAAACATGCTGGCAATCATGGCAGACGGCACATTGGCCCCGGCGATCGTAATCCAAAAGACAGCTCCCAGGATCGCCAGCATGATCGGGAAGCCCCAGATTCTCGACGTGACCCATTTGTCCAGCTTGTAGGCAGACGCCAATTTTCGCCTGTCTTCATAGGTGACAGCCTCTTTGCAAATCGAGCGGCTCAGCCGGTAGATGTCACTGACGATCGTGTCGCGGATGGCATTTCCCTCTGCAGCGTTTCGCGTCACAGCCAGCAGCGCATCCAACGGATCAGACGAATTAGTGGCATATGGTTTGCTCATGTCCGATCCTCTCCCTTTTTACAGGCACAGTTGGTTCTTGCATCCGCTCCCGCAGCGATTTCAACAGGCCTTCGTCTCCGTCGAGGAGCCGCAGTGCAATCCATCTGGTCGGAAAACGAGTACCCAGCGTTTGCGCGATGATCGGCTGCAATTCCTTTACTTTTTCTTCAATCTCTTTCGAATAGGGGATTTGTACAGGCTCCGGAGAGATTTCTCCGCTGGCGACCTTCTCGACTTGCTCCATTAAGGCATCGATCCCGATTTTGTTTCGCGCAGAGATGGCGACACAGGGGACGCCCAGCCTCTTCGAGATCATCTGCAAGTCGATCCGCACACCCCGCTTTTTGGCTTCGTCGATCAAATTGACGCACACCACCACTCGGGAGGTCATTTCCAGAACCTGCAAGGCGAGATTCAGGTTTCTTTCCAACGAAGTAGCGTCCAGGACGACAATCGTGACATCCGGCTGCTCAAAGATAATATAGTCTCTCGCGACTTCCTCGTCAGCGGAGTTGGAATACAAGGAATACGTACCTGGCAAATCAATCATGCGAAAAGCGGATTTTCCGTACGTGAATTCGCCTTCCGCCATCAGAACCGTTTTGCCCGCCCAGTTTCCGGTATGCTGGCGCAGTCCGGTCAAGGTGTTGAACAAGGTGCTTTTTCCGGTATTCGGATTCCCGGCAAGCGCGATGGTGTAGGTTCTCACAACGAATCGCCTCCGACATACTCCCCGAAGATGAGGGAGCTTTCCTCCTTGCGCAATGCGATCATGGTATGGTTGACCCGAAAGGCGATCGGATCGCCCAACGGACTTTTTTGTACAACCTCTACTATATTGCCAGGGACGAATCCCAGGTCGAGCAATCGTCTGCGCAATACACCCTGAACTTCGATGCGATCCAAACAGATCTGACTTCCTGTCGCAGCGTCAGATAAAGGAATGCTGGAAGTTGACATGACGTTCACGCTCCTTTTCTTTCGTCAAAGACAAACTGTTGTATGAGGGCAAACTTTTGCGAAAAAAAATACTTCTCGATTTTATTATGAATGTAGTGTAAACGAAGATTCTTTCCTTTGCAACAAAGTTTTTACTGAGGGAAACTTTTTGCGGCAAAAACGCCTTGGAGATGGGTTTTCGAGTAGTGTATGCGCAAATGGGGGCTTTTGGTGAGGGAGGTACTTGCAACCTTCTCGTTGTTTCCAACCGTTTAAAAGTATATCGCTTCTGACGGGACATATACTGTAACTACAATTGCGGTTGGGAGGGATGATCATGCAGACATTCCGCGTCTGGCTGGAGAATATCCCCACGCTTTGTAACACGTACCGGGATATCGTGAACGAGATGACGGATCGGGTAAATACTGCTCCAGTACGGATTCAATACAAGGATCAGGAACAGGACGGCCTACACCTATTTCTCTTCCAGAGCTGGTGTGAACAGGAGTACGACGCCCAAACCATCGACTGGGCCAGAGCCTTCGTAGCCTTGACGATCGCAGAATGGGTCATGCAAGTGAAAGAACCGGAAGTCATCGAGGAGATGGCTGCCGACTTGCTGCAGGTGGAGCAACTAGAGGACGAATGGGAAGAGATGCTGCCGACAATCCTTTTGCGGTGTCAGGAAAACGATCAGATGAACGAAGGCTGGTTCACGGCGACGACGAGAAAGGCCAAGGTGTATCAAAAGGCCTTCCAATACCTGGAGACCGAGCGATCCATTCATTTGACTGGCTTCATACGATTCCGCCTGCAAGAGCATTGGAATGAGCTGTTTGAACTCGTCGAGGCAGGAATCGATGATTTTCTCGAGGAAAAGCAGTATGAGGAATTTGTAGAGCTTCTGCGCTATTTCATCTCCGCCCAGGATAGCAAGCAGGAAGTGGTTCACATCGTTCCTAGTGTGGACAAACCCTTCCATCTTTATGATGAAAAAGGGGATCGTCTGTGGCTGGAGCAATTGGATGCGGTTCTGAATCTGGATGAACAGCAGTGCCGCGACGAAGACTATCTGGTAAGCGCCTTGGTCACGCTTGCCCCGCAAAGCATTGTTTTGCATCAGGCAGGGGATAAGCCGGGTCTCGCCAAGACGATCCAAAGCATTTTTGACAGCCGCCTGATCACCTGTCATTCCTGTCAGCTTTGTCGGGGAAAACGCGTGCTTGACGCGCACAATCCGACTAAACTATAATAGCTTTTATAAGTTCACATGTTGGAAATACGATGAGAAGGACACGGACAGTATGCAGGACGCGACAGAGAGGCGGGACATCGGCTGGAAGCCCGCTGCGGACGTATAGTGATCTACCCCCTTCAAGTAGCTGCCGGGAACGAAGCGTATGCTTTTACTAACGGCATGCCGGTGAAAAGCCGTTATTGCAACGAAGGAGTTTGGATGCCGCAAGTGCGCGCCAACTCGAAGTAGGGTGGTACCGCGAGACTGCACTCGTCCCTTTTTGGGATGGGTGTTTTTTTATTTTCTCTAAAAAATGGCAATCAGGAAGGAAGAAACCAACGTGGCACAGATTAATGTTACTTTTCCAGATGGTGCAGTCCGTCAGTATGACGCGGGCATTACAATCGAAGATATCGCAGGCTCCATTAGTTCGAGTCTGAAAAAGAAAGCCGTAGCCGGCAAAAAAGACGGCAAAGTGGTAGACCTCTACACTCCTCTTCATGAAGATGCTGCTATCGAAATCGTCACTCTCGATTCGGCAGACGGACTGGAAGTGTATCGCCACAGCACAGCGCACTTGCTCGCTCAGGCAGTAAAACGCCTCTACGGCAAGGAGGTCAAATTCGGGATCGGGCCGGTCATTGAAGACGGCTTCTATTACGACATGGATATTCCCGTATCCCTCTCCCCAGAGGATCTGAGCAAGATCGAAGTGGAGATGGAAAAAATTGCAAAAGAAGACCTGCCGATTCGCCGCAAGGTTGTAAGCCGTGAAGAGGCTACAAAAATCTTCCAAGAATTGAACGATCATCTGAAGCTTGAACTGATCCGCGACCTGCCGGAGGATGCGACCATCACCCTGTATGAGCAAGGCGAATTCTTCGACCTGTGCCGCGGTCCGCATCTGCCATCGACTGGCTACATCAAAGCCTTCAAACTGATGAGCGTTGCGGGTGCCTACTGGCGCGGCAATTCGGATAATCAAGTGTTGCAGCGCGTCTACGGTACAGCATGGCCGAAAAAAGCTGAGCTGGAAGAATACCTGCACTTCATCGAGGAAGCGAAAAAGCGCGATCACCGCAAACTGGGCAAAGAGCTTGAGCTGTTCATGTTCTCCGAGGAAGCTCCTGGCATGCCGTTCTACCTGCCGCACGGCTTTACTGTGCGCAACGAGCTGGAGCAATTCTCCCGCCGTCTGCAGCAGTTGGCTGAGTACACAGAGGTTCGCACGCCGTTCATCATGAACCAGCGCCTCTGGCAGAACTCCGGCCACTGGGACCACTACCATGAAAACATGTACTTCTCCGAGGTAGATGATACGACTTACGCGTTGAAGCCGATGAACTGTCCTGGTCATATGATGATCTACAAAAACACCATGCATTCCTACCGCGACCTGCCGATACGCTACTCCGAGTTCGGTCAGGTTCACCGCCACGAGTTTTCTGGCGCTCTGAACGGCATGCTGCGGGTGCGCACCTTCTGTCAGGATGACGCACACGTATTTGTCCGCCCTGACCAGATCGAAGGCGAGATCAAAAACATGATCAAGCTGATCGACTCCATTTACAAGGTGTTCGGCTTCGAGTACAGTGTTGCGCTGTCGACTCGTCCAGAGGATTCGATGGGTTCAGACGAGCTGTGGGAAGCAGCAGAGAATGCTCTGCGCAAAGTGCTCGAGGAATCCGGCATGCCGTATGACGTCAAAGAAGGCGATGGAGCTTTCTACGGTCCGAAGATCGACTTCCAGATCACAGACGCGCTCAAGCGCCGTCATCAATGCGGTACGATCCAGCTCGACTTCCAGATGCCGGAGAAATTCGACCTCTCCTACATCGGCCAAGACAATGAGAAGCATCGCCCAGTCGTATTGCACCGTGCGATGTACGGTTCGATGGAGCGCTTTATCGGCATCCTGATCGAACACTACGCCGGCGCATTCCCAACCTGGCTGACTCCGGTCCAGGCTCGCATCATGACCATCAACGACGTACACGTTCCGTATGCGGAAGAAGTGAAGGCAAAAATGGTGCAAGCCGGAATCCGCGTCGAACTGGATTCGCGCAATGAAAAAATCGGCTACAAAATCCGTGAAGCACAAGTGCAAAAAATCCCGTACAGCTTGGTTATCGGGGAAAAAGAAATGGCGGATGGCACGCTGTCTGTACGCCGCCGCGGCGTTGGCGATGAAGGTGCCATGTCTGTAGACGCGTTTATCGAAAAAATCCGTGCTGAAATCAATGAAATGAAATAAAGCAAAACAAGCTGAAAGAAAGAGCGGGCTGTCCTTCCCACAGAAGGAGCAGCCCGCTTTTACTTGTTTGGGGATGATTATTTCATGATAGGGAACCTTATGGATGATGTCCGAGTTGGGTAGGGAAGGGGCGGTTCTTTCATGAATCAAGCGGATTGCGACTTTTCGCCGATGAAACTAGCGATTAAAGAAGATATTCGCCGGGTGATTACGGAACTCCAGAATAACTTGGCAGCTATGGACGATGAAAACAATTGTCTGCTGGGCAGTTTCCAGAAAATAAAAGAGCATTTCATTCAAATCCAAATGGCAGCAGCGAATTTCTATTTACATTGTTATTTGTCTCCCTATACGAATAAAAACCCGGAAATATCCATTAGTGTCCAAAATATGTCGATTCGCAGACATGGCGGATTGATCGTCATACAACGAGAAGATTCTTTGGACGCATTGATTCATCCGGGTATTTTACTGAGAGCTGAATTGACCCATTCGCTGTTGGAATCGATCTTTTTCCCCGGAAACCCCCTTCATGACGGCGCTGTCATGGTAAACCGGGATCAGATCGTGTCTGCCGCGAATATTCTTCCGCTATCAGACCGATATACAGGGGATAAAAAGCTGGGTACAAGACATCGCGCCGCACTGGGATTAACAGAGCGAAGCGATGCCCTAGTACTCGTTGTCTCCGAGGAAACAGGCAGGATTTCCTTTGCCCTGAACGGTCACCTCTATCCGATTAATACCATGGGCTGATCATGTTCGAGTCAACAAATCATCCGCCCCGAGATGAAATCCGCCAGTTCCGTACACCGCGGACGATGGAAAAACGCTTCCGTGTCAGAGCGTTCCACGATTCGTCCATTGTTTACGAACAGGCAGGTTTGAGCCAGTCGCCTGGCTTGGGGCAGGTTGTGCGTAATCATCAGAATCGTCGTTTGCTTTTGCCGATGTATGGTCTGGATCACCCGTTCAAAAATGGAGATATTGTACGGATCGAGGCTGGCAGTCGGTTCATCAAGCAAAAGCAGGGACGGATCGCAGACGAGTGTACGGGCGAGGGCGATGCGTTGAGCTTCACCGCCCGACAGCGTATTGGCTCGCTGATCGCGCACATGCGACAGCTCGACCAGCTCCAGTGCCTCTTCCACCAATGCTTGCATTTCCATCCGGCTTTTTTTTCGGTAGCGCAAGCCCAAAGCGACATTGTCGTAGACCGACGCCTGGAACATGGACGGTTTTTGCGCCACAAAACCCATTTGCCGTTGGAGGGGCAAGCCTTTCGCATAGGAGAGGGAGGTCAGGTCCACTTCCGTACCAAACAGATGTAGCTGCCCGCTCACTGGCCTTTCCAAGAGATTCATGATGCGAAGCAGTGTGCTTTTCCCCGCTCCGCTAGGGCCGACGATCCCGTAAAAGCCGCCCCGCTCGAATGAAACGCGATCCACGGCGAGAACCGTTCTATTTCCGTAGGTTACTTCCAGATTCCGTACTTCCACGCGGTCCATGCGCTCACCTCCGCCTGGATTTCATTTGGTTCAAGACGCCTGCCATCAGAAAGCTGTTGAACAGAAAACTGATGGCGAGCAGGACAAGCCCCAATTGCAGCCCCGCTGTGAAATTCCCCGTCCGTGTCTCCAAAATGATCGCAGTCGTCATGACGCGAGTGTGATGCTCGATATTGCCCCCGACCAGCATCACGGCTCCGACCTCGGAGATCGCCCTGCCGTATGCGGCAGCTACCCCGGACCAAATGCCGCCGCGCGCTTCACGGACGATGGTGATCATCATCTGCACAGGACTGGCGCCCAGACTTTTCGCGGTCTCCCAATACGCCCGTTCCTTGGCCTGCACAGCCGACATCGTCAGGCCAGCGAGGATGGGTGTAACCAGAATCACCTGGGCGATGATCATCGCTTCCGGCGTGAACAGCAGCCCGAGCGAACCCAGAGGCCCGTAACGGGAGAGCAGCAGATAGACGACGACGCCGACCAGCACGGGAGGAAGTCCCATGCAAGTGTAGATGAGAGCGACGACGAATCGTTTGCCGCGAAACGAATAAAGCCCGAGCAGGGTGCCGGTCGGGATTCCTGCCAGCATCCCGATCGCGACCGACACCGTCGTTACCTGCAGGGAGAGCCAGATGACCTCCCAGACATCCTGGGTCATCATAACGGAATACTCCTAGCGCTTTTTGGCATCAGGAACGAACAGCCCTTTGCCGTAGGTTTCCTTGCCGAATTCGCCGATCAGCTTCTGTCCCTGCTCCTCTGTGAAGAAGCGGATCAACTGCATGCCTTCCTCCGGTTTCGCGGACGATTTGACCTGGATGATGCCATATGGGTTCAGCAGCGACTTGTCTCCTTGCACCAGCACCTCCAGATTCAGCTTGCGGGAGAGGAAGGTGGCTTCGTCGGTCAAGGTGTAGGCCCTCATCTCATCTGCCATCTGCAGGGTTTCGCCCATGCCTTGGCCGGAGGAGACATACCAGCTGCCCTCTGGAGTGATGGCAGCTTCCTTCCAGATGCTTTTTTCCTTCTTGTCGGTACCGGAATCATCGCCGCGCGAGACGAACGGGGATTGTTTCTCGGCGATTTTGGCCATGGCTTCCTTGGCGCTCTGAACGCCTTTTATCCCGGCGGGGTCTTCAGCAGGCCCCACGATATAGAACTGGTTGTACATCACATCGAAGGCGTTGATGCCGAAGCCTTTCTCGACGAATTCGTCCTCGGCTTTTCGAGAGTGGACCAAGAGGACATCCGCATTTCCTTCCTCGCCCAATTTGATGGCTTGTCCGGTGCCGACCGCGATTACTTTTACGGTGATGCCGGATTGCTGCTCAAAAACAGGCAGCAAGGCATCCAACAGGCCGGAATCCTGGGTGCTGGTAGTGGTAGCGAGAATAATCTCTTTCTTTTCGCCTGCGGAGGGTGCCGGTGCAGGTGCTGCAGCGGGCTGATTGCCCTGTTCGGGTGCGGCGGCAGGCTGCGAAGAGGAACAGGCAGCAAGCAGGAGGAGGAGCGCCAAACAAAATAGTGTTGTAATAGATTGGATGGTTTTCATTCTTCTCATCTCCCTTGAATAGGATAGCAATCATGATCATCTACAGGGGAATCTCTTTTCCGGTCAGGGAAACATTATATCCCCCTTGCCCGACGACCGCCTGTTTGAAGGCCGGGTCACGCAGCACTGCCAGCAGTTGCTGAAAGCGTTCCTGCTCCCAGAGGCGTGCGGGAATCACCAGATCGTAGCGTTCTTCCTGAATCGGAAAGAAATCAAGTCCCAGCCCCCTGGCGACGCTTTCGATCCCGAGGGAGACATCCGCTTTTCCTTGCAAGACATGAGAGGCAGTCGCATAGTGGGTGGTCATCTCCAGATCGTAGCCGGGAAGGGTTTGGGATGATCGGCCGGTCTGCCGCAGCTTGTAGTCCAACAGCAAGCGAGTCCCCGAGCCTCGCTGCCGGTTGACAATCCGGTGACGTCCGCTCAAAAACTCCTCCCAACTGGTGATCATCCGCGGATTTCCTTTCGGGACCACGAATCCTTGCCAGCGGTTGACCAGATTGACGACCCTTATCTCATCATGCGGCAAAAGGCAGCGAACATGCGGCAGGTTGTACTCGCCTGAGGCTGTGTCCAGCAGATGGCATCCCGCCATTTCGACGCGTCCTTTGTACAGCTCGATCAGTCCGTCCAGACTGCCCGAGAAGGCGGGGAGCAGCGTAGTTCCGCGCCGTGCCAGCATGCGCGTCAAGAGGTCGATTGTCAGGTCGTGGCTGCCGGCGAAGAGAATTTCCCAGGTGGCTTCGGACTGGCTGGCGTGTCCCGGGGGATAGGGAGGGTGTTCCTCTCGCGACTTGTTGCGTTGCATGAACACGTCCAGATCGCTTCGCAGGATGCGCAGGGTTCGTCCGATTTTGGCTGCCGGCAATTCTTTGCGCTTGATCATTTCGTAGACCGTATAGCGAGTCAGCTTCAATTCGACAGCTACCTCATCAGGGGTCAAGTAGGAATCATCCACAGTAACACCTCCTTCCGAGAAAAGGAAATCTTTAGTTTGGTTGAATTTGGTCTAGTTGGTTTTTGTTTGTTTTACATGATTTGAGCCTATCTTTAACATACTTTACCAACTGCAAAGAAGCAACAAAATAATCGAAAAATTAGGCATATTCGGCTTTTTTCACGATATATAGGAAGGAAAACCCAATCTTGAGTCGAAGTAGGTAACCAATATTTGCGTTTTCAATATGAATGAAGAACAGGAGGAATTGTGCCGTGAAACTAGGTGGCTTCAAGAACCGTGAAATGCTGGTTGACCTCTCTGCAGGTGTCGTGGACTATCGGGAAATCAATGAGGAGTTGGCGCGCAAGTTTATCGGCGGCCGGGGTTTGGGAGTGAAGTACGTCTACGACAACGGACCGCAAGTCGAGCCGTTTTCCGAAGATAACATCCTCTGCTTGATGACTGGCCCCGTCACAGGCTCCAGATCCTCGATGAGCGGACGGCTTTGCATGGTAACCAAATCGCCGCTGACAGGAACCGTGACAGATTCGCACATGGGCGGATGGTCAGCCGCCCGGCTCAAGTGGTCCGGGATCGACAACATCATTTTCAAGGGAGCCAGTGACAAGCCGGTCTACCTCTATATTGAGAACGGCCAGGGAGAACTGCGCGATGCCAGTGATCTGTGGGGAATGGGGACACGAGGGACGGTCAAGGCCATGCAAGACCGCTATGGAAAGGAAGACCTGAGTGTGATCTGCATCGGACAAGCGGGAGAAAACCTGGTTCGCTATGCAGGCTTCATGAACGAGCACGATCGGGCAGCGGGACGCGGTGGAACGGGTGCGGTAGCAGGCTACAAAAAACTGAAAGCCATCGTGATCAAGGCAGCGCAAAAAGGCAATATGCCTCAGCCCGCCCAGGACGAGGAATACAAGAAGGCTAATCAAAAGGCGCTCAAGGCGATCATGGAAGGCGGCTTGACCGCGCCGAAAAAAGGCGGCCTCTCTGTCTACGGGACGAACGTCTTGACCAATATCATCAATGAAGTCGGAGCGCTTCCGACGATGAACTCCAAGTATACGCATTTTGATGGAGCGGAAGGGCACAGCGGAGAGACGGTAAACGCTACTCTGCTGGTCGCAGACAACACCTGTCATGCTTGTCCGGTCGCCTGCAAAAAGGAAGTAGAGGTCAAGGAAGGCAAGTACAAGACAAGGGTGGAAAGCTTCGAGTACGAGTCGGGCTGGGCGCTGGGCGCCAACTGCGGAGTCAGTGATGCAGCGCCGATCTCATACCTGATCAATCTGTGCAACGAGCATGGAATGGATACGATTGAGCTTGGCAATACCCTTTCCTGTATGATGGAGGCTTATGAGCGGGGGCTGACGGAGGAAAAAATCGATTGGGGCGACGCCGACCGAATGATCGAGCTGACGGAGATGATGGTGTTCCGCAAGGGAATCGGCGACGTTCTCGCGGAAGGGACCGCACGCGCTGCCAAGTATTTTGGCGACGAGAATCTGGCGATGTGCGTCAAGGGCCAGGCGATCCCCGCGTACGACCCGCGCGGCATTCAAGGGATTGGTCTCGGTTACGCGACGAGCAATCGCGGAGCCTGCCACCTGCGCGGCTACACGGTGGCCAGTGAAATCGCGGGCATCCCGATGCCGACAGACCGCCTCAAGCCGGAAGGAAAAGGCGAGCTGCTGAAGATCTTCCAGGATCTTTTGGCTTTCTCCGATTCCATGAACATCTGCAAATTCTCCTCCTTCTCGGAAAATGCGGAGAATTATGCGGAGCAGTACGCTGCCATGACAGGTGTGCCGGTGACAGCCGACGACGTCATGAAAATCGGCGAAAGAATCTACAATCTGGAGCGCCACTACAATAATTTGGCAGGCTTCAACAAGCGCGAGGACGATCACTTGCCCAAACGCTTTACCGAAGAGCCGGCCACAGGCAACAGCGCGGGCCATCTAAGCCGGATGGATGTCATGCTGGATGAGTATTACCAAGTGCGGGGCTGGGTGGATGGTGTCGTGCCGGAAAGCAAGCTGAAGGAATTGAATATCGTTTCATAAGAAAAGGAAAAAGGTGGAAGACCAAACTCCACCTTTTTCCTTACCCTCCTACACGGATGACCTTGATTCGAAAGCGCTGCAACAGTTGGGTCAAGACGTCTTCCCGCTCCGAAGTGAAGCGGATGAAAACGGCGTTGACGTGGAAGCGGGAGGTGATGGCGACCGTCTCCTCCCGCATCAATTCCGCTTGCCACTGGTTGCCGCATACGACAAGGGGGAGATCCTCCCGCCCCGGTTCATCAGCGGCTTGTCCGTTGATCTCGCCACCGCATTCGACCAGATAGGTCAGCAGGTGGGAGATGCGAATCCCGCGCAACTCCAGTGTTTGCTCATGCATGCTCAGCCCCCGGCTACCGGAGGGAACAGCGCAAACTGATCATCCTCTTTGACGCGCGTCTGCAGGCCCTGGGCATGAATGATATTTTGTCCGTTGAGAAAGACATGCACAAATGGCTTGAATGTTCGCTCCGCTGTGAAGACCTCGTCTTCCAGAGCAGGATACATCTGGATCAACGTCTCCATGATGTCGATGACGCGGTCCCCGTTATCCAGCGGGACTTCTACGGAGTTTCCCTGACAGATTTCTCGAAAGTTGGCAAATACTTTTACTTTCATCTGGAAAAATCTCCTTTTTCTTTCCATTATACTATCAAATCAAAGAAAAAGTCAGCGTAGATGCGAAAGACGAAATGCTTACCGGAAAAGGGGAAAGGCTATGAAATTTTTTCAAGTAAAAACGGTGACTGAGACATTGGAAATCATACACAAGCATTATGCTCCGGTTCGTCAGCCCGTTACGCTTCCACTAGGTCAAGCGCTCGGCATGGTCCTGGCTGAGGACATCCGATCGACAGAGCAGGTTCCGCATTTTGCCCGTTCGACCGTTGACGGGTATGCGGTGCGGGCGCGTGATACCTATGGGGCCTCTGATTCACTGCCTGCTTTTTTGGATATTCAAGGAAAAGTCGAGATGGGCAAACCGGCGAGTATGCCTCTGAAAGAAGGACAGGCGCAGGGGATTCCGACCGGGGGAATGATTCCCGATGGGGCAGACAGTGTCGTGATGATTGAGCATGTAGAAGAGGTGGGAGAATTGCTCAACGTCTTCCGCCAGGTGGCGCCGGGAGAAAATATCATCCGGGCCGGGGACGATGTGATGGCAGGCGAGCTGGTCATGTCCGTCGGGCAGCGCCTTCGGCCACAGGATCTCGGCGTGCTGGCTGCGATTGGAAAGACTCGTGTGACGGTGTACCCAAGACCTGTCGTCGCCATCTTGTCCACAGGGGATGAGATTGTCCCCGCAGACAAGGCGCAGCTGGCTCCCGGAGAGGTGCGGGATATTAACAGCGTGACGATTGGAGCCGCAGCCCGCGCATGTGGGGCAGAAGTAATCGACGGCGGCATCGTCAAGGATGATTACGCTGCTTTTCTGACGCGAGCGCAGGAATTGTTCGAGCAGGCTGATTTGCTGCTTTTGTCTGGCGGCAGTTCAGTCGGGACCCGAGATTATACCGAGCAGGTGATGCAAGCGCTCGGGGAGCCTGGCGTGCTGGTCCATGGCGTCTCCATCAAGCCTGGCAAACCGACGATTCTGGCCAAAGCGGGCCAAAAGCCGATCATGGGACTGCCGGGCCACCCCGCGTCCGCATTGATCATTTTTCATCTGTTTACAGCGCCCTTGATCGCCAGACTGGAAGGTCTAGCGCCTACAGAATTGGACAGACGAATCGTCGCACGGATCTCGCGAAATATTCCGTCCGCGGTAGGACGCTCTGATTATGTGCGCGTCAAGCTGGAGAAGCGCGGCGAGGAGTGGTGGGCACATCCTGTATTTGGAAAATCAGGCCTCATTTCAACGCTTGTCAAAAGCGATGGCATGGTGGAGATCGCCGCGCAGAAGGAAGGCATCCTGGAAGGCGAATTTGTCCATGTACATCTATTTGCATAGTTTGGTAGAGTGATTGGTAGAAGGGTTTGGCAGGAGGAAAACGATGCGCAAAATCTACTTGGAAGACACGCCGCTGCAAGACGCCCAGAAGAGAATTGTCGACAGCGTTCGCTTTTCGCCGCAGGTCGAGATCATTCCCACCCGCGAGGCATTGGGAAGGGTCACCGCAGAGCCGATTTATGCAAAGGTTTCGATGCCGAATTTCCATGCTTCTGCGATGGACGGCGTCGCAGTCAAGGCGGAGATGACGTACGGAGCCGACGAGCAGCACCCTGTGCGGCTGAAGCGAGGGGAAGGGTATATCGAGGTAGACACGGGCGATCCGATCCCGGACGGATTTGACGCCGTCATCATGATTGAGAACATTCACCAGATTGACGATGAGACGATCGAGATCCTGGAGGCGGTCGCACCCTGGCAGCATATTCGTCCCATCGGAGAGGACGTGGTCGTCGGGGAAGTCATTATCCCGGACCGCTTCAAACTGCGTCCGGTCGATCTGGGGGCCTTGCTTGCGGGAGGCAATGTGACGGTTCCCGTCTTGCGCAAGCCGCGTGTCGTCATCATCCCGACAGGCAGCGAGCTGATCGAGCCTTCCGATTCGGTGGCAGAAGGAGAAATCATCGAATTCAATGGAGCGGTATTCGCGGCTTATTTGCAAGAGTGGGGAGCCGAGCCGATCTACCACGGGATCGTCCCGGACGATTACGCCATGATCCGCGACGCCGTAAAGACTGCCGTACAGGATGCGGATCTTGTTTTGTTGAACGCAGGGTCTTCGGCTGGACGGGAGGATTTTACGGTCCATATCGTCGAGGAATTGGGAGAGGTGCTGACACATGGCGTAGCGACTCGTCCTGGCAAACCGGTCGTGGTCGGCATGGTAGACGGGAAGCCCGTCATCGGATTGCCTGGCTATCCCGTCTCTGCTTATCTCAATCTGGAATGGTTTGCCCGCATGCTCGTTCACCACTATTACGGTTTGCTGGAGCCGCAGCGTCCGCGGGTCAAGGCGACGCTGGGACGAAGGATCGTCTCTGTCATGGGGGCAGAGGATTTTATCCGTGTGACGATCGGCTGTATCGACGGGCAGTACATCGCCAATCCGCTGACGCGGGCTGCAGGTGTTACCATGTCGATGGTACGGGCAGACGGCCTGCTGCGCATCCCCCCTGGTGATCTCGGCTATGAACAGGGAGAGTGCGTGGAGATTGAGCTGTATCGTCCGCTGGAGCAAATCCAAAATACGATTGTCGCGACAGGCAGTCATGACCTGACAATGGACGTGCTGCATTCCTTGCTGAGAAAAACCAATCCGGAGCGTTTTCTCGTCTCTTCCCACGTCGGCAGCATGGGCGGCATTCTGGCGATTCAAAAAGGGGAAGCGCATGCAGCAGGCGTCCATCTGTTTGACGAAGCGACAGGTACGTACAATCTTCCTTTTGTGCAAAAATACCTCCGCGGTCAGGATGTCGCGCTCATCCAGCTGGTCTATCGCCAGCAAGGCTGGATCGTAAAGCCGGGCAACCCCAAGGGCATCACCTCTGTACATGATCTGGTCAAACCGGGGATTACCTATATCAATCGGCAGCGTGGAGCCGGAACCAGGCTGTTGTTTGATTACCTGCTGGCACAAGAGGGGATTGACAGGGAGCAGATCTACGGCTATTCGCGCGAGGCGGTTTCTCATTTGAGCGTCGCTGCTGCGGTTGCTGGTGGAACCGCAGATGCCGGCCTGGGCATATACTCCGTCGCTGCCGCGATGGGACTTGATTTTATTCCGGTATCAGAGGAACGGTATGATTTGTTGCTCAGCGGCTCTTTTCTGCGCAGCGCACAGGGGGAGGAATTGCTCGCCTGCATTCGCTCGGAGGCTTTTGCCAAAGAGGTAGAAGCGCTGGGGGGTTACAGCTGCCGCGATGCGGGAAAAATCGTGTACGCCATGTCTGCGGATTGACGATTGGATTGGCCTTGCTTCATACTCATAAGAAAAGGAGAGTGGTCATCCATGGCTGTACAAACGCTAGATTCACAGAAACGTCCTCTCCGGGATATCCGCATCTCCGTTACTGATAAATGCAATTTTCGCTGTCAATACTGCATGCCTGCAGAAATCTTCGGGCCTGATTACCCCTTTTTGCCGCAGCATAAGCTGTTGAGCTTCGAGGAGATTACGAGGCTGGCTGGAATCTTCACCTCGCTAGGTGTGGGCAAAATTCGGATCACCGGAGGAGAACCGTTGATGCGCAGGGATTTGCCAGCGTTGATTCGCATGCTGCGGCAGGTGGACGGCGTACAGGATATCGCCATGACAACCAATGGGTCGCTTTTGGCGAAGCACGCAGAAGCGCTGAAAGCAGCCGGGCTGGATCGGGTGACGGTGAGCCTGGACAGTCTGGACGATGAACGCTTTGGGAAAATCAACGGCCGGGGCTACAAGGTGGCAGATGTTCTGGCAGGGATCGAGGCGGCTGCGCAGGCCGGCCTCGGAGTGAAAATCAACATGGTGGTTCAGCGCGAGGTCAACGTCGATGACATCCTGCCGATGGCACGCTATTTCCGGGAGCAGGGACATATCCTGCGTTTCATCGAATTCATGGATGTGGGCAACACCAACGGCTGGAGACTGGACCAGGTGGTGCCATCGCGGGAAATCGTCGAAATGATCAATGAGGAGATGCCCCTGGAACCGATCGACCCCAACTACTACGGAGAAGTGGCATCTCGCTATCGCTATGTGGGGAGCGAAGCGGAGATCGGCTTGATCTCGTCCGTGACCCAGGCGTTCTGCTCGACCTGTACGCGTGCAAGACTTTCGGCGGAAGGCAAAATGTACAACTGCCTGTTTGCGTCGAGCGGATTTGATTTGCGCGAGCCTTTGCGAGCGGGAAGCGACGATGCGAAGATTCGCGAGCTCATTCGCGAGTACTGGGGGCAACGCGCCGACCGCTATTCGGAGGAACGCCTCCTGCATACTCCGGGGCTGACTCGCGACAAGGTAGAGATGTCCCATATTGGCGGATAAGCAAGAATCGCGTGAGCAAGCCTTGACAATCGTTTAGACTCACTGTATGATAAAAGGCGTGTATAAACACTTCATACTTCGAGAAACAAGCAGAGGCGCCCAGCTTCTCACCTGGGTCGACGTCGGTGACCGATTGTTGACAGGTAACTCTTATGCAAAGATCTTTGGATCTGCTTATTTGCAAGGTGAGATAGGTGCGGGCGCGTAATGCGTTCGCACATTTTTTGTGAAAAACCGTTTGCTGTTTTTCATGAACTGAGATGTGACCGCTCGTGGTCAACAAAGCGGCAAGTCCGTTTTGTTCCTTCTCGAAATTGACGGGGGTGGCAAGTATTAGCAAGGATCAAATGTTAGTTAACGAAGCGATCCGTGCCCGTGAGGTTCGTTTGATCGGAGCCGACGGGAGTCAATTGGGAGTCGTTCCCTTTAGGGAAGCATTGCGCATCGCTCAAGAAGCCGACTTGGATCTGGTAAATGTTGCTCCTACAGCCAAGCCGCCTGTATGCCGTATCATGGACTACGGAAAGTTCAAATACGAGCAGGCGAAGAAGGAAAAGGAAGCACGCAAGAACCAGAAGATCATCGAGCTGAAAGAAGTGCGTTTTTCTTCCAATATCGAGGAACACGATTTTCAGACGAAGCTTCGCAACGTCCGCAAGTTCTTGGAGGATCACCACAAGGTGAAGTGTACGATCCGTTTCCGTGGACGTGAAATCACCCACTCCGAAATCGGACTGTCGGTTATGGAACGTGTGGCGGCCCAGTGTGAAGATCTCGCAACGCCTGAGCGCAAGCCGAAGATCGAGGGGCGCAGCATGATCATGATTTTGGCTCCGAAGACGGAAAAGTAAGCTAGTAGTTGAGACAGGAGGATTTTTCAGATGCCTAAAATGAAAACTCATAGAGGCGCAGCGAAGCGTTTCAAAAAAACCGGAAGCGGCCAACTGAAGCGTGACCGCGCATATGGTAGCCACTTGTTCGCCAACAAATCAACCAAGCAAAAACGCCATCTGCGTAAAGCTGCCCTTGTTTCCAAAGGCGATCAAAAGCGCATTGAGCAAATGCTCACTTATCTGTAAGTTTCGCATCATTACACACCATCACGCAGCATGAGCTCCCTAAGCGCCTCGTAGCAGGCCGCCATGCTGGAAAGACCAGGAGGAGTTAGTATGCCAAGAGTAAAAGGTGGCATTATTGCACGCCGTCGTCATAAGAAAATCCTGAAGCTGGCGAAAGGTTACTTCGGTTCCAAACATCGCCTCTTTAAATCCGCGAATGCTCAGGTAATGAAATCCCTGATGTACGCATACCGCGACCGTCGTCAAAAGAAACGTGATTTCCGCAAACTGTGGATCACTCGTATCAACGCGCAAGCTCGCATGAACGGCCTGTCTTACAGCCGCCTCATGCACGGCCTGAAAGTAGCTGGTATCGAAGTAAACCGCAAAATGCTGGCTGACCTGGCTGTCAACGACAAAGCAGCTTTCAACGAGCTGGCTGCTGTCGCAAAAGGCAAACTGAACGCGTAAAACCACAAGACACCGATCTTCCTCCATGGAAGGGTCGGTGTTTTTTATTGTGCAAAAATAGTTGTCCAACCTACAACACCTGTCCAAGCGGGAACCTTTCTCCTTTCATACGCTACGAGTAGAAAGAGGAAAGGAGTGAGAGAGTATGGCTAGATTAACGTTATTTGATGGCCGAAATTTTCAAGACAGACGTCTTCAGATTCGCAGACGTGGCTTAGCGATCCGAAACATGAGCGCAATTCGTTTCGACAATGACCTCTCCAGCTTTCGTTTGCGGCGGGATAATGCCGCCAATGTAACACTCGTCCTGTTTTCCCAGGCAAACTATCAAGGAGCGTTTCGCGTATTTCGCGGGAACGCGGCAATTGCCAATCTGAGCAACTTTAACTTTAACAATCGTACGTCGTCGCTGATTTTCATCCTCCGCAATCTGACGGACGCGCAGATTCGCAATATCCAGTCAAATGCCCGTGCCCCGAGAGGCATCGCGGAAATCCGTAGATAAGTGCAAAAGCTCTAAGGCGAGCCGCACTTCTGAAAAAATAGGCCAGAATGTGGGAACAAGCTGACACCGATCAACGGTGCTCTGCTTGTTCCTTTTTTTTCGTGACAATCAATGAATACTGGGAAGGATTAAAAGAAAAATATCAGAATAATGAAATAATGGTAGATTTTTTATCGGCTTTACCTGTTTACTCTGGGAAGAGAAGACTCATCTGGGATTGGGAAGAAGGAGGAGAAGGCGATGGCATTGGATCCGCAAGCAAAGGCTTTTTTGGACATGAATGAGGCGGCAGGAGTACCCGCGACCAGCACGTTGACTCCGGAGGAGAATCGGCTGCGCACGGCGGATTTCGGTAAGCTGGCGGGAATCCCCAAAGCAGTTGCGCGGGTGGAGAATCGACTGATCCCGGTAGAAGATGCACAGATCGGAATTCGCATGTATACCCCGAAGGGAACCGGGCCATTTCCCGTGTTTGTCTATTTTCACGGCGGAGGCTGGGTGATCGGCGATTTGGATACCGTGGATACTGTGTGCCGCAATATTGCGCATGAATCAGATTGCCTGGTTGTATCCGTCGATTATCGACTGGCGCCGGAGCATAAATTTCCGATCCCTGTGTATGACTGTTACGCGGCAGTGGAGTGGGTAGCCCGTCATGCGGCAACATTCCAGGGAGATCCCGAAAAAATCGCGGTTGGCGGAGACAGCGCAGGAGGGAACCTGGCGGCCGTGGTCGCGCAGCTTGCGAAGGAACGCCAGGGACCGGCTCTGTCTTTTCAGGCCTTGATTTACCCTGCCGTACAGCTTGGCTGTGACACGGAATCGTACCGTGAAAATGGAGAGGGTTATTTTCTGACTGCTGACAGCATGAACTGGTTTTTCCAGCAATATCTGAACGGGGAGGAAGACAAGCAGAACGTGCTTGCGTCACCGCTGTTGCAGGAGGATTTGACTGGCTTGCCCCCGGCGCTCGTGATCACGGCTGAGTATGATCCGCTGCGGGACGAGGGAGCCAAGTACGCACAAAGGCTTCGAGAAGCAGGAGTCCCCGTCGAGTACACCTGCTATGAGGGCATGATCCATGGATTTTTTTGGATGGGCGGGATCATGGACAAAGGAGCCCAGGCCGTCTCACAGGTAGCCAGCAGCCTGCGCAGCGTCTTTTTGCGATTATGACCCAAGCGGGGGGCGCGAAGCATTCGCAATATTGCCTCGTCCAGCATATCTTCGGAGTGTTGGACGGGGTTTTCTTTTCTGGGGACGATGCTCCACTTGCTTCTTCTCCACATATGATGGTGGGGGAAAGCTAGCAAGAGAGGAGTTTCGCAGATGAGAAATCGCCAAGCGAAGATGGAAGAAGAGCTGCAAGTGATGGCTTATCGGCTGGAATCGAAATCTCCGCAGGATGTGTTGGTGTGGGCCATGGAGGAATACGGTTCCGGTCTCGTTCTCGCCTCCAGCTTCGGCGCGGAGGACGTTGTATTGGTTGACATGCTGCATAAGCTGGCTCCAACTGTGCCCGTCTTTTATCTGGATACCAACAAGCATTTCAAAGAGACCTACGAGACGCGAGACCGTCTGCAAGAGCGCTACGGGGCTTCCTTTCTCCAGGTTTTGCCCCAACTGACTCTGGAAGAGCAAGCTGCCAAGCACGGTGATCGGCTGTGGGAGAAGGACCCCAATCTCTGCTGCCAAATCCGTAAGGTAGAGCCGTTGCAGCGCATTTTGGCAGAGTACGAGGCGTGGATTACAGGGATTCGCAGGGAACAGTCGCCGACGCGAGCCAACGCGAAGAAGGTAGAGTGGGACGAAAAATTCAACCTGGTCAAGTTCAATCCGTTGGCGGACTGGACGCATAATCAGGTATGGGAGTATATACATCAGCATGATGTACCCTACAATCCGCTGCATGATCAGCACTATCCGAGCATTGGCTGCGAGGTCTGCACGCGTCAGGTAATGCCGGGTGAGGATCCGCGCGCAGGTCGCTGGTCGGGCTTTGCGAAGACGGAATGCGGGTTGCACAAATGAGTGAAGGGATGGGGGAAATCAACATGTGCGCGACTGCGCCACACGGAGGAAAACTGGTTGAACGACTGTTGCCGCGAGGGGAAAATACGAGTTCGGTAAAGCCGGACCACATCGTCGTTGTAGATAAATGGACTTTGTCTGATTTGGACTGCCTGGCAATCGGCGCTTTTTCGCCGTTGACGGGGTTTTTGGGGGAAGCGGATTATCAATCTGTGGTAGAGTCGATGCGTCTGGCAGATGGGACGGTCTGGCCGTTGCCTGTCACGTTGGCTGTTGACGCTTTCCGCTACAAGGATGTGCGGCCCGGCGACCGCGTCTTGCTGCGCGGGGAAGACGGCGTAGATTATGCGCTGCTTCATGTGGAGAGCTGCTATCTGCCAGACAAGCAGAAGGAAGCGTCGCTCGTCTTTCGGACTGTGGATGAAGCGCATCCAGGGGTAAAAAAACTGTATGCGAAACCGGATCTTTACCTGGGCGGACCGGTAGAAGTATGGAGGCGTCCACAGCCGGAGCGCTTCGGGGATTATTACCTGACGCCGGCGCAGACGCGTGAGCGGTTCGCAGCGAATGGCTGGAACAGTGTAGTCGGCTTCCAGACGCGCAATCCGATTCATCGGGCGCACGAATACATCCAGAAAGCAGCCTTGGAAATTGTTGACGGACTGTTTCTCAACCCTTTGATGGGCGAGACCAAGTCCGACGACGTGCCTGCCGCTGTGCGCATGAAAAGTTACTTGGCGTTGCTGGAACACTACTACCCCAAGGACCGTGTGCTGCTGGCCGCTTTTCCGGCTGCCATGCGCTATGCGGGACCTCGTGAGGCTGTTTTTCATGCACTGGTGCGAAAAAATTACGGATGCACGCATTTTATTGTCGGACGGGACCATGCCGGAGTCGGCGATTACTACGGCACGTATGACGCCCAGCATATTTTCCGGCAATTCAAGCCGGAGGACTTAGGGATTCAATTGCTCTTTTTCGAACACAGCTACTACTGCCGCTCTTGTCAGGGCATGGTGACTGCCAAGACATGTCCGCATGATGCGAGTCACCACATAGCGCTGTCGGGGACGAAGGTGCGCGCCATGCTGCGTGAAGGACAGACGCCACCGCCGGAATACAGTCGTCCCGAGGTGGCCAGGATCTTGATCGAAGGCATGCGGGAGCAGGAGGTTCGCAGCCACTGATATGGTTTTTGACAAAAGGTCGCTCTTTTTGGAATGGTGGGCGGATCTCCCGCATTCTTTCAAGGAGCGATTTTTTGTGTCTCGAGAATTTTCTCCACAGCGGATACGCCTTCCATAGATACCCATTTTTGCAGAAAAGCCTGTTCGTTTCCGAGTGAAAAATGAGGAGCCATTGTATGCGCTTTCACGCATAAGCAGCGTGGTGATGCGGTTTTTGGCTGAACATTCGTTCGGACGAAAGTCGTTATAATTCTTGAGTTATTCGTTGACACCCCCATGGTGCCTAGCTATAATCAGACGTAACACTTTATTTTCTGACAACTACAATATTGGAAATATTGTATGAATAGCAGGCTTTGACGAGGATGGTGCACGACTACTCTTTCCCAGAGAGCCCGGGATGCTGCGAACCGGGTAAAGAGAGCGATGCATTGCTCACCTCTGAGCCGTTTTGCTGAAAGCTGCGAGGGCAGTCAGTAGGCAAAACCGTTTAACACCCGTTAGCGTGTTACAGTCCACAAACAATGTGACTGGCTGAGATCGGCCGACCGTGAGGCGCCGATGAAGTTGGGTGGTACCGCGAACCCTTTCGCCCCAAAAGACATGGAACAAGAACCGTGTCGGGGCGAAAGGGTTTTTCTATGTGGTTATAGTTAAAAACAATACCTGTTGAAACTGGGAGGGGGAGAGAAAATGAGTGTTGAAATCGCTGAATTGAACAGTAAAAGAAGCATGCCGCCAATTCAGTTCGGTGAAGAAGTATCCGGTGCTGAAACGCTGCTGCGCTGTCTGATCCTGGAGGAAGTTGAGCACATTTTTGGTTATCCCGGCGGGGCTGTACTGCCCATCTATGACTCATTGTACGGGAGCTACTTTAAGCACATTTTGACCCGCCACGAGCAAGGAGCGATCCACGCTGCAGATGGATATGCTCGCGCTACAGGCAAACCTGGCGTATGTATCGCTACTTCCGGTCCGGGCGCTACCAACCTGGTGACAGGGATTGCAACTGCACAGATGGATTCTGTGCCGCTGGTCTGCATTACCGGGAACGTCGCTCAGAACCTGATCGGAACGGACGCTTTCCAGGAGGCGAATATTACCGGCATCACGATCCCGATTACCAAGCACAGCTACTTCGTGCGAGACGTACGCGATCTGCCGAGAATCGTCAAGGAAGCGTTCCATATCGCCACGACAGGCCGTCCCGGCCCCGTGCTGATTGACATTCCAAAAGACGTAGCCAATGCGAAAGCGCCTTTCTACTATCCGGAGGAAGTGAACATCCGCGCATACCGCGCTTCGCTTGTACCGAGTGATGAAGAAGTAAACACATTCGTTAAGGCGATCAGCTCCGCAAAAAAACCAGTGATTCTCGCTGGCGGCGGAATCATTGCAGCCGGTGCTGACAAAGAACTTCTGGCATTTGCCGAAAAGACCCGCATCCCTGTGATCAACACTTTTATGGGATTGGGCGGCTTCCCTGGCGTACACGAACTGTCGCTTGGAATGCCGGGCATGCACGGAAGCTACACAGCCAACCAGGCGATCCTGCAAGCAGATTGTGTAATCGGACTTGGCGCTCGTTTTGATGACCGCATCACGATGGGACGCACCAAAGAATTCGCTCCGAATGCACGCATCGTTCACGTGGACATTGACCCTGCTGAGCTGGGGAAAAACGTGGCGACAGCAGTCACCGTCGCTGGAGATGTGAAAAGCACGCTGCAAAAGGCCTTGCCGCTGGTGTCGGCATGTGACTCGCAGGCTTGGATCGACCAGCTGAAAGAGTGGCAGCAGCAACAGCCGTACAAGTATAAGAAGGAAGACGGCGTCTTGAAGCCGCAAGCGGTAATTGAGCTTCTGTACAACACGACAGAGGGCGAGGCAATCGTCACGACTGACGTGGGACAGCATCAGATGTGGACCGCTCAGTACTACAAATTCAAGCACTCTCGCTCCTTCATTTCTTCCGGCGGCCTCGGCACGATGGGCTTTGGCTTCCCTTCCGCGATCGGAGCGCAAATCGCGAATCCAGACCGGACAGTCATTGCAGTAGTAGGGGATGGCGGCTTCCAGATGACCAATCAGGAGCTGGCGATTGTCTCCCAGTACAACATTCCGGTCAAGGTAGTCATTCTGAACAACCAGTGCTTAGGGATGGTTCGCCAGTGGCAAGAGCTCTTCTACGACAACCGCTACAGCGAGATCGATCTGACCTGCAGTCCGGATTTCGTCAAGCTGGCTGAAGCCTACGGTGTCAAAGGCATGCGCGCAAGCACGCAAGAAGAAGCAGAGCGCGTATGGGCGGAAGCACTGAAGCACGACGGCCCTGTAGTCATCGACTTCCGCGTAGCACAGGGAGAAAATGTCTATCCGATGGTTGCGTCAGGCAACACCTTAGATCAGATGGAATTGGGGGAAGAGTAGATGCAGCGACATACGATTGCCGTACTAGTAAATGATCAGCCCGGCGTATTGACCCGTGTCGCGACTCTGTTCGGCCAACGAGGCTTTAACATCGACAGCATCACAGTCGGTGGGTCCGAGGAGGCAGGCTTGTCCCGCATGGTCATCAGCACCGGGGGGGATGATCAGCAGATCAATCAGTTGATGAAGCAGCTGTACAAACTCATCGACGTGATCTCGGTCACCAATCTGAGCGCCAATCCCTTTGTATCGCGGGAACTGGCTCTGATCAAGGTAAGTGCCACTCCAAGTCAATTGGCGGAACTCAACGGAATTGTGGAGCCGTTCCGAGCAGCCATTGTCGATGTGGGACCAGAATCGCTGATCATCCAGGTGACGGGTGATACAGAGAAAATCGACGCTTTGCTCATCCTTTTGCAAAGCTATGGTGTACTCGAATTGACTCGAACCGGGTCAGTGGCGATGGCACGCAGTATCGTACCAGCAGATGCAGCAGCAACTGTATAGTACAAAAAATTCTGAATTAAAATTCAAACTAAACAACATTTCAGGGAGGCTATACAAAATGGTAAAAATGTACTATGAAGCAGACGTAAACAAAGAGGCACTGCGTGGCAAAACAATCGCAATCATCGGTTATGGAAGCCAAGGGCATGCGCAAGCACAAAACCTGCGCGACAGCGGCTATAAAGTAGTAGTGGGCCTGCGTCCAGGGAAATCCTGGGACGTAGCAGAAAAAGACGGTTTTGAAGTTCTGACTGTAGCGGAAGCAACCAAACGTGCAGACGTGGTACAAATCCTGATGCCGGATGAGCGTCAAGCGCAAGTATACCGCGATGAGGTAGCTCCTAACCTGAAATCCGGCGCAGCTCTTTGCTTCTCCCACGGCTTCAACATCCATTACGCGCAAATCGTGCCGCCGGCTGACGTAGACGTCATCATGTCCGCTCCAAAAAGCCCGGGCCACCTGGTGCGCCGCGTATACCAAGAAGGCTTCGGTGTTCCTGGTCTGATCGCAATCTACCAAGATGCGACTGGCAACGCAAAAGAAATCGCATTGGCATACTCCAGCGGAATCGGCTGCACCAAAGCTGGCGTCATCGAAACTACCTTCCGTGAAGAGACAGAGACAGACCTCTTCGGTGAGCAAGCAGTACTTTGCGGTGGTGCAAGCGAGCTGGTAAAAGCCGGTTTCGACACTCTCGTAGAAGCAGGTTACGCTCCAGAGATCGCGTACTTCGAGTGCTTGCATGAACTCAAGCTGATCGTTGACCTGATGTATGAAGGCGGCTTGGCACGCATGCGCTACTCCATCAGTGACACGGCTGAATACGGTGACTACAGCGTAGGCCGTCGCATCATCACAGACGAAACACGCAAAGAAATGAAAAAAGTGCTGTCCGAAATTCAAGATGGTACATTTGCTCGCAATTGGATCTTGGAAAACCAAGCAAACCGCCCAGGCTTTACTTCCCGCCGCCGTCTGGAAGCAGAGCATGGCATCGAGGTAGTCGGGGAACAACTGCGCGGCATGATGTCTTGGCTGAACAATAAATAATAGCGTTAGGGAAAAATGTGGAGGTGAATAGTTCATGCGGACCATTGAGATTTTTGATACAACATTGCGTGACGGGGAACAGTCTCCGGGCGTCAACATCAGCACGAACGAAAAGGTGGAGATCGCCCTTCAACTGGAGAAACTGGGCGTTACGAGAATCGAGGCAGGCTTTGCTGCTGCCTCTCCCGGTGACCAAAAGTCAGTGGCCGAAGTAGCAAAGCGCGTCAAAAACTCCACGATCGTCAGTCTGGCTCGCGCCGTCAAAGACGATATGGATAAGGCTTACGAAGCGCTGCGCAACGCGGAAAACGCATCCCTCCACGTCTTTCTCGCGACGTCTCCGATCCATCGCGAATTCAAGCTGAACATGAGCAAGGAGCAGGTCCTGCAGCGCGCGGTAGAAGCTGTCACCTATGCGAAAAAGTACTTTAAGGAAGTCCAGTTTTCGGCAGAAGATGCGGCTCGTACGGAGATCGACTTTTTGAAGCAGGTGGTAGAGGCGGTCATCAAGGCTGGAGCGACTACAGTGAACATCCCTGATACCGTGGGCTACATGACGCCGATCGAGTACGGAAACATTTTCCGCGAGCTGAAAAAGGTACCCGGTGCAGACCTGATTCGCTTGAGCTGTCACTGCCATGACGACTTGGGAATGGCCGTAGCCAACAGCTTGGCTGCCATCGAAGGCGGCGCGACGCAGGTGGAAGGAACGATCAATGGCATTGGGGAGCGTGCAGGGAACGCAGCATTGGAGGAAGTAGCTCTCGCGCTGGAAACACGCAAGGACTACTATCAAGCAACCACGAAGCTGAACCTGAAAGAAATCGCTCGTACCAGCCAGCTGGTCAGCCGCTTGACCGGGATGATCGTGCCTGGAAACAAAGCAGTTGTCGGCGCCAACGCCTTTGCGCACGAATCGGGCATTCACCAGGATGGCGTGCTGAAAAACGTCACCACCTACGAAATCATTCGTCCCGAATCGGTGGGCTTCAAATCCAACAAACTCGTCCTCGGCAAGCATTCCGGCCGTCATGCGTTCAAGGAGAAGCTGGTTGAGCTTGGGTTCACCCTGGAGCAGGAGGAAGTAAACGCGGCGTTTGCAGCGTTCAAGGTCCTCTGCGACAAGAAAAAAGAGATTACGGATGACGATATTCTCGCGCTGGTGGATACCAAAATGGAGCGCGGTCCAGAAGCGTTCCAGTTGGAATCCGTGCAGCTCGCATACGGGAATATCTCAGTGCCGACTGCAAGTGTGCGCCTCCTTCGCGCAGATGGTTCTGTCTGTGAAGAAGCGGCTTGCGGCAACGGTTCTGTCGATTCTATCTACAAGGCAATTGACCGGGCGACAGGTGAAGATGTGACGCTGGTTGATTACAAAATTCTCTCTGTTACACACGGCAAGGATGCACTGGGTGAAGTATACGTCCGTCTGCAGCAAGGCGATTTGAGCGTGACGGGACGGGGTGTCAGCACGGATGTCCTGGAAGCGAGTGCAGTTGCCTATATTCGTGCCGTCAACAAGATTTTGGAGCGTCGCAACGAGTCGATGCCGGTAGCTGTCAACTAGTTGTAGGAGCTACGGATACAAAAACCACTACAGAAGAAAAGCGGGATAAAAGATGAAGAAAAACTATCGCATCGCTGTTCTGCCTGGGGACGGGATTGGACCGGAGATTATGCAAGAAGCCGTTAAGGTCCTCACCCTTGTAGGGGAGCGGGAAGGCGTCACGTTTACATGTGAAGAAGGCCGAATCGGCGGCATTGCCATCGATACGGATGGAACACCACTGCCGGAGGAAACCTTGAAGCTGGCCAAGGAAGCAGATGCTGTGCTGCTTGGAGCAGTCGGGGGACCAAAATGGGATCAAAACCCTGGACATCTTCGTCCGGAAACGGGACTGTTGGGAATTCGCAAAGCATTGGGGCTTTTTGCCAACCTCCGACCTGCCACAATGATCAACTCCTTGGTGGATGCTTCCTCCCTCAAGCCGGAAGTGGTATCCGGAGTCGACCTGATCGTCGTCCGTGAGCTGACCGGCGGGATTTACTTCGGAGAGAAAAAACGCTACGACGGCCCTAATGGCGAAGTAGCGGAAGACCAATGCATTTATCATGAAGCAGAGATCGAGCGAATCATTCGTGTAGCCTTCGATGTTGCACGCAAGCGTCAAAAGCGCGTGGTGTCGGTAGACAAGGCAAATGTACTGGAAAGCTCCCGCCTCTGGCGCAAGGTAGCAGAGCGCGTGGGTGCCGACTACCCGGATGTAGAGCTGAGCCATCAGTTGGTCGATTCCTGCGCGATGCAGCTCGTGCGTGATCCGAAGCAGTTCGACGTCATCGTGACAGAGAATATGTTTGGGGACATCCTGAGCGATCAGGCGGCTATGTTGACGGGTTCGATCGGCATGCTGTCCTCGGCAAGTCTGGCTGCAGGCAGCTTCGGTCTCTACGAACCGGTGCATGGCTCTGCGCCTGATATCGCTGGAAAAGGCATCGCCAATCCACTGGCAACAATTCTCTCCGTAGCGATGATGCTGCGTCTGTCCCTGGGGATGGATAAAGCGGCTGACGCTGTGGAAAAAGCGGTCGGAAATGTATTGGAAGCAGGACATCGCACAGGCGATATTGCTTCGGATCGCAGCAAAGCCATCGGTACTGTAGAGATGGGTCAGCTGGTTCGTGATGAGTTGAGCAAAATCTTGAATTAAGCATAGCCCTGCCAAGTCTCTTTTGAGGGATGAACTGGCAGGGTTTTTGTTGTCTTCATGCTCTAGCGGCGGGGAGGAAAAAGGAGAAAACACTTCAGGCGGGTTGGGATCTTCGCTGTGGGTCATTCCTGGTCGGCTCCATTCCAAAGGCGTAACCGCGGCCAAAAGCAGTCGACTTCGAAGAAGTGAATCAGGGTGTAGAGTAGAGAACTGACGCTTTCTGGCGACCGTTTGGTCGCCTTACTCCTATCAGTTCCCCCTCATCAAACCGTACGTGAGGTTCTCCCTCATACGGCTTTCCGATGTTC